>Ga0208358_1000055_pt1 | contig 36425 bp, 31 predicted proteins | sample LakMenEpi10Aug09_FD_150685 | JGI IMG/M metagenome (GOLD analysis project Ga0208358, IMG submission 150685) | Freshwater microbial communities from Lake Mendota, WI - 10AUG2009 deep hole epilimnion (SPAdes) | ecosystem: Environmental > Aquatic > Freshwater > Lake > Epilimnion/Euphotic zone ... | reverse complement strand
AATAACATTAAGCCGAGATCCCAGTATAGAGATTTAACATCTGGTTCTCTCTCAATCGCAGCTTCATACAATTTTGCCGCTTGGCTATAGTTTTTTTCTTCCCAATACTGTTTGGCTTTCTGTTCCCAATCAGAATAAACACTTAGATTAAGATTAGATCTCATAGAACTCAAATAATTTTTGCAAATTTATCGCATGAAAGCGGGCAGTATTTTCCATACTACCCGCTCTCAATGATTCATATTCTGAACCAGAAAGACTGGTTAGACTCTTAAGCTATTATTTCGTCACTGCACTTTGGTTGGTTCCACAAACTGGCCCAGTAGTAGAGAATGCAATAGTAACAGGATCCTGCCAGTTTGCAGTTACAACTTCTTCACAGAGAACCGTAGAGGTTGTTTTTGCTTCGCCTGTTCCACTTAAGCCGACACCTGCCGCATAAGCTTTCATTGCAGAGGAAGCAGGGGAAGCTGAGGATGATGCTCCAGTACCACCACCAGCAACTCCATTGTCATAGACAAAGTTAGAGGTTTGGGTTTTTAAACCAATCCCTAATTCTGAAATGGTTGCTCCAAAAGCAGTATTTTCCGCGTAGTAAGCTTGTTGGCCTTTATTAATCGAAGAAAGATATTGTTTTCCTTCAGACTGTTTGGCTTTGTTAGCTTGGTTAAGGAAGGAGGGCAGAGCGATCGCAGCCAGAATACCGATAATGATAATAACAACTAACAATTCAATTAAGGTGAAACCTTCTTCTTTTTTTCTATTAGAAACGTATTGCAGGAATTTCGCTTTAAATTCAGTCTTCATAATCTTTTCTCCGTTTGGGGGGGATGTTTAACTTTTTATCTGGTAGTTCTAACTTACCCACTGCTCTAAAGTTTCATATCACCCCAACAAAATTTTTTTTCAATTTGATCCTGAACGCTCCAAAAGCACATACAGAAAGGCATCTAGGGTTGTAAGTAGTTCCTTAACCTGCTCAAACGCGATTTGAGGAGTGATTGGTTCTAGGGTAACAGGGTCTACAGGTTGAATCTGTTGCCAACGTTCTACCAGGGATATCATCGGCTGTTCCGTCTCCCACAGGGGCAGCAAACAGGCAGCACGACGACTTTCAAGGGTGATTGGTACAATGGTTGGTAATTTAACATATTGACTGATTTCAAAAGACTTTTGGGTCTTGACACATTCAATTAAGTCCTCTTTAGCTTTGGTTGTTTTCAGTTGGGGATGGAGATGGACTTGGGTGGTTTGCCAGTCTGTATCTGTCCAGTTACTCACCGGAACGATAGACTCATTTGCAATGGGATGACCACACCAAAAATCAAGCAAACGATGGATAGGATGTAAGAGTTCATAGAAATGTAAGCGATCTTCTATTGAGAGTTCGGGTAAACTCATCCCTAAAAATGCTGGTAAATTCTCAGCATCCTTGAATAAATCGATCACTTCCCAGTTTCGCCATTTTACCATACTAATTAGCTCTAAGTCTGAGTTTCTTAAGGCTGCAAATAGTTCAGGAATTGTGTAACCTTTGTCTCCTTGAAACAGATAATTCATTAATACCCATTCCTTTTCTTTGATTTTTTCAGAATTATAGGTTTGTGATTTCAAGAAGACTTGATCTTTCAACGCCTGCATGATTTCCCCAGTTAACTCAATCTCTAAATCCGTCGGGTTATCGTCCATTAATCCCATCATTTTAAATAGGGATTGCGCTCTAAAATAATTAGCACGCTGAAACGCACTATGAAGATTACTTCTAATTATTCCCTCTGGCTTTAAAACGGATTTCATCGCCTTCAGGGGTACTTTAATATCAGGGAACAGATACAACGATTCATCATTGTTAATATAATCGAACTCATAACCCAGTTGTGGCAAGTTTTCTATGGGTAAAACATGAAATTCGGCATTGTCAAACCCATGAAATTTTAAACGCTGACGAGCCAGTTCAATCGATTGTTCAGAAATATCAATTCCAACAATCTTAGCCCCTGGATTTGCTTCTGCTAACACTAAGGATTTATATCCAGTTCCACATCCAGCATCTAAAATAATTTTACCTTCTGTGTTAATAACTTTCTGATATTTTAGATAATAGCAAGTTGCTAAATTATGGATAAATAGTAACTCATAATCGGTTTTAGGTGATTGTTCTAAGGGAGTTCTAGGATAGGGTGCTGAGTCAAACTGCTGGCGAATTTTTTCTAATAATTCCGGGTCTTGGTTTGGCATTGGTATTTTTAAAGTAAACTATGAAATAGCGATCGCACCCTCTATATTTATAGAATGCCATCTATGGATAACAAAATCACATTTTTACTTAAAGTTCTACTCCTATCCCTAGGATTATCGGTTTTGATCAAATTCGTTGGCCCATTGCTGACAATTCCCACGTCCTCAACCATTGCCTTAATCGCCGTTTGCTTACCTTCGGTTATTCTAGCCTTATTATTCAGTTGGCGGCTTAGACAACATTCTCAACAACCGGAATAGTTGGGCAAAAAATAGCCGATTGGGAGGAGAAATAGCGATCGCTTTTCCCCGTCCCTCAGAGGAAAAAGGACACAAATTTCGGTCGCCCAGCAAGGTTTAATTGCGATAAACTATTAGAAATAGAGAAGCTCGATCAGAAGGCTATTATTTCTTGATCAGTTTAAAACATTACCACAGGAGTCAGGCTAACCCATGACACAAACGACTCAAGCCCCAACCCAAGGGGTTCAGATGACCGAATCAGCCATCAAACAAGTCCAATTTCTGCGGGAAAAGCAAGGAAAAGATCTATGTCTGCGCGTCGGAGTCCGCCAGGGCGGTTGTTCTGGAATGTCCTATTTAATGGATTTTGCTGACCCTAGTACCATTCGAGAGGATGATGATGTGTTTGATTATGAGGGGTTTAAGGTCGTTTGCGATCGCAAAAGCCTACTCTACATTTACGGCCTAGTCCTTGATTATACGGATGCTCTAATTGGTGGCGGGTTTCAGTTTACCAATCCCCAAGCCACTCAAACCTGCGGTTGTGGTAAGTCCTTTGCCACCTAGGACTTGATCTAGGGAACAGGGAATAGCCCCCCCGAACCCCCCGTGCACGGGGGGCTAGGGGGGGGAGGGAATAGGGAATAGGGAAATCCCTCCTTGAAACCTTGTTTCTTGTACCATCTGGTTTTAGGTGTTTTTTATGCGGCTTGATGTAGCAAACCCAGGGCGGTAAAATCTTTTCCTTCGGTGTTGCCTGTTTCCTATTCCCTGCTGTATAATTAAAGGTTGGCAATTTGCCATAGCTATAGATTGGGCACTAAATAATCCAGTTTGTAGCCTATTGCCGTATTTTAAATCTACAACAAATCATGACGACTCCAGAAGAATTATTTAAGGAAGGTTTTGAACGGTATCAGGCGGGGGAAGACCCGGAAACCTTGATTCCAGTGTTTAAGGATATTTGTGATCACGCCCCAAAAAATAGTAATGCTTGGACAAGTTTAGCTTGGTTATATCTATTAGCAGATAAACCGAAATTAGCCTATAATGCGGCAAAATCGGCCGTTAAACTCAATCCCCATGATCCCCAAGCGCGAGTGAATTTAGCGACGGCGATGTTGGAATTAGGGAAATCGGGGGTACGTTCCCACGTTGAACTCGCTAGTCAGTTAGTATTAGTAGATACAGACTGGCAACAGGAATTAGCGAAGAATTTTGAAGATGGATTAACTCGCAAACCCGACTGGAAATCCTTAGCCCGAGTCAAACAATGGTTATTTGAAGGTTAGGGAACTTTTACCTAATTTTGCTGCTCTAATTAGCATGATTAGGTAATTGTTCACAGGATAATTGAATTCTTTAAACTGCTGTAAATCCAATAAAAACGGCTGAAAATGACTGAAAATCTATAAACTCCTAAAAAGTATTAAGAAAGCGCAACAAAAAATTACATAAGTTAACTAACAAAGACAAAAAATAGTGATAGTATTTGAGAACTTCGGTTATTAACAATCAAAATCAGCCGTTCAAAAAATTTTTTGATAATAAATTAAGGAGATGGGATCACTATGGATAGCCAAGTTTTTGTCAAAGCCGAAACCCGTAATCACAAAGGCTTTTTTGTGAAACAAGGAGCCTATAAGTTAAAAAATATTGATGAATCGGGTTGGGCTTTAATCTGTGTTGATGACACCGTTTGTTATTACGTTGATCCCGATAATTTAGATACAGAAGACTCGGAGGAAACAGTCGAAGCGTGATGCAATTTGTCTTAAACAATCTTAGGATCAAAACTTTATCAAACAAGTAAAAATACTTAATTAAAATGCTGTCCCAATAATTGAGGACAGCCATTTTTTTATTAACATCACTTTTTAATTATTTCTGTTACCCATTACCCATTACCCATTACCCATTACCCACTATTAACGCTGATTCCGCAAACGGGGATTGAGAAAATCGTTTAATCCTTCTCCTAAGAGAGATAAACCAACGACCATGATGGTTAATGCTAAACCTGGGAATAAAGTTGTCCACCAAATTCCGGTGGGTAATGCTTCTAAGGCAATTCTTAAATCATGTCCCCATTCGGGAATTTCATCGGGTAAACCTAGGCCTAAAAATCCTAATCCCCCTAAAGTTAAAATGGCATCCGCCGCATTTAATGTAAATAATACCGGAACACTTTGGATCACATTTAAAAACAAATAACGGGTTAAAATTCGACTGGTACTTGCCCCTAAAGCTTGGGCGGCTTCAATAAATAATTCCGTTTTAACCGAAGTAGTGTGATTGCGAACCACGCGATAATATTGAGGAATATAGGCTACACTAAGGGCGATCGCTGCATTCAAAACCCCTTTTCCTACCACAAACGCTAAAGTAATTGAAAGTAACAATCCGGGTAAAGTATAAATCGTATCCATTAAAAATAATAAAACCCGATCTATTTTTCCCCCTAAATATCCACTCACCATTCCCAATGGTACACCGATTCCCACACTCAAAATTGTTGCTAATAAAACGACTTGCCAAGCTACTTGAGTCCCAAATAATGTCCGAGAAAAGACATCATATCCTAAACGACTCGTTCCCAACCAATGTTGAGAAGAAGGCGGTTGATGGATGGGGTTAGAAAGAAATTCCGTAGGACTTTGTATCCATCCCCAAGTTAAAAATAAAGGTGATAATACTGCTATTAATAGAAATAAAACCGTAATGACTAATCCGCAAAAGGTCATAGCCGTGGATACGGAAGGAACCTGAAATCCCCTCAAAGGACGAAAAGATTGAACACGCATTGAATTTCTGAATATTGTATTTGAGATTAGAGCAATCTGGCCAGTTTGTCAAAAAAGTTTTTGTAGTTAAGAGTGACTCCCTCTACCCTACTAATTTCTGTAACGGTTCTTTACGACTGCTATAGACAAGGGTAACATCAGTGTTACGATGCCCTAAAAACATAATTTGAGTGATATTCCTATGGCAGAAGCACTGACTGGAACACCGCCTAAGTTTGGTGGTAGCACTGGTGGCTTATTAACAAAAGCCCTAGTTGAAGAAAAATATGCGATTACCTGGACTAGCAGCAAAGAACAGGTGTTTGAAATGCCCACAGGTGGCGCAGCCATTATGAATGAAGGGGACAACCTGATGTATTTAGCCCGTAAGGAACAGTGTCTAGCTTTAGGGACTCAACTGCGGTCGAAATTCAAACCCAAAATCGACAACTATAAAATCTATCGGGTTTTCCCTAACGGCGAAACTGAATACCTGCATCCTAAAGATGGCGTTTTCCCTGAAAAAGTCAACGAAGGACGTCAATCTGTGAATAGCGTTGCTCACAATATTGGTAGCAATGTTGATCCAGTTAAAGTCAAATTCACAACTAAAACCACCTCTGACGTTTAGACCGATCAGGTGCAATTAACCAGGGCAATGCCCTAAACATATTAGGATGGAGGATAGTCTATTCTTACCTTCATCCTTTATTTTTTTTATTGTTCGCCGCTATGATTTTTCCCGATTTCTCCCAATTTGCTCAACTGGCTTCCACAGGAAATTTTATTCCGGTCTATCAAGAATGGGTGGCTGATTTAGATACTCCGGTTTCGGCTTGGTATCGGGTTTGTGCCAATCAACCCTATAATTTTCTCTTGGAATCTGTTGAAGGTGGAGAAAGCATCGGGCGTTATAGTTTCTTGGGTTGTGATCCAGTTTGGATTTTAGAAGCTCATGGCGACCACACGGTACAAAAATGGCGAGATGGAACAATTCAAGAATTTATAGGCGATCCCTTCCAAGCCCTACAAGATTGTTTACAACCCTATCATCCGGTAAAATTACCCCAGTTACCCGCCGGAATTGGGGGACTATTTGGGTTTTGGGGTTATGAATTAATTCAATGGATCGAGTCCCGTGTCCCTGTACATTCCCCCAATTCCGATGATTTACCCGATGGGTTATGGATGCAGGTTGATAATTTATTAATCTTTGATCAGGTTAAACGGAAAATTTGGGCGATCGCTTATGCTGATACTCGGAATACAGATTTAGAAACGGCCTATCAACAAGCTTGTGATCGGGTTAAACAATTAGTGGCTAAATTACAATCGCCATTATCCCCGGAAAATACCCTTTTAGAATGGACTCCCCCCGCCCCCCCAACCCCCCGTGAACAGGGTGAGCAAACCCCTTTAAGCTATATTAGTAATGTTTCCCAGGAGCAATTTTGCACCAATGTAGAAAAAGGCAAACAACATATTAAAGCCGGGGATATCTTTCAAGTGGTTTTATCCCAAAGATTAACCGCCGAATATTCCGGCGATCCCTTTTCCCTTTATCGTTCTTTAAGGTTAATTAATCCTTCTCCTTATATGGCTTATTTTAACTTTGGAAATTGGCAATTAATCGGATCTAGTCCAGAAGTTATGGTGAAAGCGGATAAAAACCTAGAAGGAAAATTAATTACCACCGTCCGTCCCATTGCGGGAACTCGGCGTCGCGGTCAAACTCCCCAAGAAGATCAAGCGTTAGGGGAAGATTTATTAAAAGACCCTAAAGAAGTCGCAGAACATATTATGTTAGTCGATTTAGGCCGGAATGATTTAGGCCGAGTTTGTCGGATGGGAACAGTTAAAGTTGATGAATTAATGGTAATTGAACGCTATTCCCATGTGATGCACATTGTTAGTAATGTGATTGGAGAATTAGCAGAAAATAAAACCGCTTGGGATCTGTTAAAAGCCTGTTTTCCCGCCGGGACTGTGAGCGGCGCACCGAAAATTCGGGCGATGGAAATTATTCATGAATTAGAAGGTTGTCGTCGCGGCCCCTATTCCGGCGTTTATGGTTACTATGATTTTGAAGGACAACTCAATACTGCTATTACTATCCGCACAATGATTGTTCAAAACCAGGGTCAAGGTGAACATCAAGTTAGTGTTCAAGCGGGGGCCGGTGTAGTTGCTGACTCCCAACCTGAAAAAGAATATGAGGAAACCTTGAATAAAGCCCGGGGGTTATTAGAAGCCATTCGTTGCTTGAAATCTTGAATCCTAGGGTGCGTGCGCTACGATAGCCACACCAAAAGTCACTCACCAACCACTAACCAACACCTGCTAAACTTAGGTAGAAATTTTATGGTTTTGGATTATGTCTTCTACCACAAGCCCTTTACCTCCTAGTTTAGAACGGATTGTACAGCGTTTTAAACGTGCTTCTTCTAATAAATTGCGTTATGAACAATTAATTACTATCGCCCAAAAACTTCCTACCTTTCCAGAAGATCAGAAAATTCCTGATAATAAAGTTCCTGGTTGTGTGTCACAGGTTTATGTGATTGCTAACTTAGATGAACAGGGAAAAGTTCAGTTTCACGGGGATTCTGATTCTCAATTAACTAAGGGATTAGTTGCTTTTTTAATTATGGGAATGAATGGAATGACTCCCACAGAAGTTGTTGGACTTAACCCTGAGTTTATTCAAGAAACTGGATTACAAGCGAGTTTAACTCCTTCTCGCGCTAACGGTTTTTATAATATTTTTCAAACCTTCAAGAAAAAGGCTCAAAACTGTGATCCTAATCTTGATATTGAAGTTTAAGGGATTAATTAAATTAAAATATTAACTCAACTATGAATCAAGATTATTTGTGGATAGAATCATTAAAATTTAATGACCAAGGGTTAATTCCCGCGATCGCTCAAGACGCCCAAGATGGTACTATTTTAATGATGGCTTGGATGAATAAAGAATCTATTCAAAAAACCCTAGAAACTAAGGAAGTTCACTATTGGAGTCGTTCTCGTTCTGAATTATGGCACAAAGGAGCCACATCAGGACATATTCAAAAACTTAAATCATTCTATTATGATTGTGATGCCGATACTCTATTATTAAAAATAGAACAAATTGGCGATATTGCTTGTCATACCGGGGCGAGAAGTTGTTTTTTTAAACAAATTAAATGTTGATTGTTAACTCTTAAAAATCCGTGAAATCCGTCTAAATCCGTGATCAAAAATATGGTTATCAAAATTTATCATACTCAAACTCGCCAAAAAGAAAATTTTCAACCCTTAGAAGCAGGAAAGGTTAAAATGTATTGCTGTGGGGTGACGGTTTATGACTATTGCCATTTAGGTCATGCTAGATCCTATATTGCTTGGGATATAGTTAGACGCTATTTAGAATATAGTGGCTATACCGTTAATTATATTCAGAATTTTACCGATATTGACGATAAGATTCTTAACCGGGCTAAATTAGAAAACACCACAATGGATGTGGTTTCTGATAAATATATTCAAGCGTATTTTGAAGATATCCGACGCTTGAATATTCGGGATGCAAATGCTTATCCCAGGGTGACGGAACATCTTCCCCAAATTATCCAATTAATCCAAGAATTAGTAGATCAAGGTATTGCTTATGCAGTCGATGGAGATGTTTATTATAGTGTAAAGGATTTTGCCGATTATGGCAAATTATCCGGTCGTCAACAGGAACAATTACAAGCGGGTGCTAGTGGTCGAATTTCTGCATCTGATCCCGATATAATTAAGAAGAAAGATCCCTCGGATTTTGCCCTCTGGAAAGCCGCAAAACTAGGGGAACCAGCATGGGTTTCACCTTGGGGAAAAGGTCGCCCTGGATGGCATATTGAATGTTCTGCAATGGTGCGATCGCTATTAGGAAATACCATTGATATTCATGGCGGCGGCGGGGATTTAGTTTTCCCTCACCATGAAAATGAAATTGCTCAATCTGAAGCAGCAACTCATCAACCTTTAGCCAATTATTGGATGCACAATGGCATGGTTAGGGTGAGTGGTGAAAAGATGTCTAAATCCTTAGGAAATTTTACCACAATTCGCGGTTTATTGGATAGTCCTTTGGATGCGATGGTGATTCGTTTATTTATTTTACAAGCCCATTATCGCAAACCTTTAGATTTTACCGATGAGGCGATCGCTTCGGCTGAAAATGGATGGAATACGTTAAAAGAGGGGCTATTATTTGGTAGGGAATATGGCGATAAATTAGGCTTTAAACCCGATGAAAAAGCCTTAATTGATGATGCTATTGGTCGGTTTAAAGAGGCAATGGATGATGATTTTAATACCCCGGAAGGGTTAGTAATTTTGTTTGAATTAGCCAAGGAATTAAGACGCGATCGCAATATATTAATTCATGGAGGCGATATTAATACCCCGACCGAACACTTACAGAAAACTTGGCAAACTTTAATGGAATTAGCCACGGTTTTCGGGTTAGAAGCAAAACCAGAGGAAAGTCAGAATTTAGGGTTAAGTGATAGTGAAATTGAAGCCTTAGTTCAGCAACGGTCAGAGGCGAAAAAAGCGAAAAATTTTGCAGAAAGCGATCGGATTCGAGATCAGTTAAAAGAGTTAGGAATTACCCTAATTGATCAACCTGGAAATCAAACCATTTGGCATCGTTAATTGAGGTTGAATAAATTCGTTATTGCGCTTGAGATATTTTGAGGGTAAGGCTTACAAGGAAATAATATTAACCGTATCTCCTTCTAAAGCAGCATCCACAAAAATAACCGTATCAACTTCCGCCATTTCTGCGGCAACTGCGGGGGTGAGTTGATGGATAGAAAGCGATCGCACATTCGTTAAATTCCACTGTTCAACCTCTGTTATTACCGCTTGACCAACACCATCATCTCCTCGAATGGGATTCCCATATCCGACAATTAAAATCATATTATTTTCTATATTTATTATTAACAATATTCTATCACAACTTCCTTTTGTTGACTGCGAAGTAACTGGACTAAATCTTCTATTAAGTTACGACGAATTGAAATATTTTTAGGTAATAAAGGATTCTGATAAAACTCATTAATTTGTTGACCTACTAAAAAATAAATCGAATCTCCTTCGATAATTTCCCGCGCCAATAAAACCGCCCCATTATTATCAGAAGCTAACCGGGCAATATCCCCCTTACATTTTCTCAAAATTTCCGTGGCTTTAGAAATCGTTAAAATTCCTTCTGTAACTAAATCCACCTCTTTTAGTTTACCAATAGGCGGTAAATCTTTTCGCATGGTTGCAATATCCATTTCAATAGTTTCTCCCATATAATTTGCGACTAAATTTCCAGTTGTTCCGCCACAAATTACTTTTCTACCGGGGAAATTTAATAACCTATCGGCATATAATTCATCCTGAGTAATATCTAAAGGCGGGCCAGTAAAAATCATGACCGGGTTAGGTTTTCTAACATAAACCCCCACAAAAGTTGCATCATCGCCAATATTTTCCCGATATAAAGAACGGGTTTCAGACATTACTTGCTCAATAATTGTTCGAGAATTAGTCGCTTGACTAATAAAAATTCTCTCCATGTATTTAGCAATATTATCCCAACCCCAGCCAAAATTCATCGTATCCCCTAACCCAGCATAAAGGATACCATCACTAATCGCCCCAATAAAATCTCCCCGCTCTAATGTTCCTTCTGAATATTGAATTTTTTTCCCTAAGATCTTATCAATTTTGGTTTCTAATTTAACAATGCGACCTTTTTTAAAATAAAGAATTGGCGGATTATCAAAATTAATTACTTTAAATTCATTGGTTAAATGATTAATCGAAATAATCGTAAAAGTTGCATAGGCAATTTTTCTCACCTGACAGATAGGTAAAGTTCCAATCACGGTTTTAATCACTTCCTCTAAAGGAACATCCGCATTTAACATGGTGATTAAAATTTCCGTGGTCAAGGTGGCTAAAATACTCGCTTTTACCCCACTTCCTAAACCATCGGATAAAACAATAGTGCTTTTAGTTTCGCTTTTGGTAAATTTAACTTGGTCACCACAAAGTTCTTCGCCTTTTTTATTCAAACTCAGGTGACAAATATCAAAAAAGTTATCTTGACTCATATTAATTTTATTAAAATATAGGGAATAGATAGAAACCCGGTTTCCGATAGTTTACTGATTCACCAGTTCAATAATTTTGAGTAAACTAATTTTAGTTTCGGCGGTGGTTTCTCCTAATAACCCGGCAATTTCTTGAGCGACTTTCATTTGATTATCAACTACTTCATTCACTTTTTTAACGGTTTCTGCCTTGATTATATCCGTTTCTTTTTTACGTTCCATTTCGGCGGTAATATCGCTCATAATACAGCCAATAATATTTTCTTCCTTAATGGGAAAAATAAACTCTCGAATATACAAATGATATTCAGGATATTCTGTTTCCCGTCCCCGAATTACCTGATTAGTTTCCCAAACAGTTTTAAAATGATCTACATTCCCTAAAATTTCGGTTACGGGTTTACCAATAATTTCACTCGCTTCAACATTAAATAATTTACAAAAAGCCGGATTAACAACTTTAATCATCAAGTCTGAATCTACGGCAATTAAACCGTTAGGATCATATTCCCACAAAAGTTGCCAGAGGTGATTCTGAGTTGTTTCTAACATGGTGTTTATCTCAATTCTGATCTTTAATGGCGGGAAGAATTTCTTGCAAAAATCTATCTTCAATATTTTGAGGACTAATATTAATAAAATGTAAGTCCTTAAATTTCATCACAATTCCCGAACTACAAGTTTCTAAACAAAATGAGCCTTTTAGCTCAATTTTGTGATCAATATCATATTCACTCATCAAGGCTTGCAATTTCGGTAACACTTCATACACTCCAAGCTGATGACAAGCAGAACCCATACATAAATATAAGTTTTCCTTTGGCATTTTTTGCCTCCTAATATCATAAATCCGTTGTTGGGCTTTAGCCCTTAAGATTGCGCTTAAGCGCAACAACGGCGCAACAACGGTAGGGTTAATGGCGGTATTTTTCTTTAATTACTGTTCCATCCTTTTGAATTAATTGGATGTGCAAAGGCATTTGTCCGACGGCGTGGGTAGAACAACTTAAACAAGGGTCATAAGCACGAATTCCGGCTTCGACTCGGTTTAACATCCCTTCGGGAATATCATTACCATGAATATAATGTTGGGCAATTTGAGTCACGGTTTTATTCATGGCTAAATTGTTTTGTCCGGTGGCAATAATTAAGTTAACTTTCTTAATTAATCCGTTTTCATCTACTTGATAATGATGGAATAAAGTGCCGCGTGGAGCTTCACTAACTCCCACTCCTTCTAAACAGTTAATCCCCGCCTCTGAACGCACCCGTTTTGAGATAATATCAGGGTCATCAACTAACTGTTCAATGGCTTCAATACAAGCGAGAATTTCCACTAAACGAGCATAATGATAGAAGAAGGAAGAAGTAGCTACCCGTCCCCCCGCCCGATGCCGAAATTCAATTAATTCTCGGTCTGCATCTTCGGTACCAATACAGTCACAAACATTCAATCTTGCTAAGGGCCCAACGCGATAAATACCATCGGGATATCCCAGGGGTTTGTAATAGGGAAACTTCAAATAAGACCAATTTTCAACGGCTTCTCCCAGGAAATCTTGATAGTTATTTTCACTCAAACCATCAGCAACAATTTCCCCATTACTATCAATAAATCTCAGGTGTCCGCCGTAGTGTTCCCAAGTACCATCGGGGGCAACTAACCCCATAAATAATGAGGGGAATTTGCCAAAAACATCAATTTCGGTTTTTAATTCCGTATCTAATAAACGCTTAAAGATACTAATAGCTAATTCGGTGGTTTGTCGAGCTTCAGGTAAGCGATCAATAATCCATTCTCGCCCTTCATCGGAAAGGGGAGAACGCACGCCACCCGGAACCGCCCAAGCCGCATGAATTTTTCTGGCGCCTAATAGTTCAATTACCGTTTGTCCGAACTGACGCAAGCGAATTCCTGCCCGAGCTAAATCAGGATCAGCCGCCATTAAACCAAACACATTTCGTTTAGCTGGATCACTATCCCAACCTAATAGAAAATCAGGACTACTGAGGTGGAAAAAACTTAAAGCATGGGACTGAGTAAGTTGTGCTAAATTCATCATCCGCCGCAGTTTTTCCCCGGCTGGAGGTACTTGCACAGCGAGGATTTTATCGCCAGTTTTAGCAGAAGCTAACAGGTGACTAACGGGACAAATTCCGCAAATTCTAGCGGTAATTCCAGCCATTTCAAACATCGGTCGTCCTTCGCAGAATTTTTCAAAACCGCGAAATTCTACGACGTGAAACCGGGCATTTTCTACTTCTCCCGCATCATCTAAATAGACAGATATTTTAGCATGACCTTCGATCCGAGTCACTGGATCAATAATAACGGTTTTAGACATATTTTTAACCTCTGTAGTTTGTTATTTAGCTTGAACTTTTCTACCCCGTTGTTGCGATTAAGCGCATCTTTATTAATTAGATTTGAGGATAAAAATTAAGGGTTATAATTTATATCCTTGGGGTACGCTGAAGCGCAACAACTAAGCGCATCTTTACTAATTAGATTTGAGGATAAAAATTAAGGGTTATAATTTATATCCTTGGGTGCGCTGAAGCGCAACAACGGCGCAACAACAGCGCAACAACGGTTAACCAAATTTGATCATTTCCCGTCCTTCCATTACAGGCATTTTCCCTTCTAATAAAGGAGCGATCGCGGCTTTAATTCTATCCGCAGAAGGAGGACATCCGGGTAAAAAGATGTCAATATCAACTAATTCATGAATTGGACGAACTCGCTCTAACAGTTCAGGCACAATACCCGGTTCATTCGGCAATTGCGCCCCGATATCACTCAGTTCCAAATAACAGCGTTTTAATACAGGTTCCGTACTACCTAACATATTTCTCATCGCCGGAACGTTAGCCGTGACCGCACAATCTCCAAAGGAAATTAAGAGTTTAGTCCGTTTTCTAACTTGATATAATAACTCTAAATTTTCTTCATTAGCCACGGCTCCTTCCACCAAACAAACATCCACATTTTCAGGATATTCTTTTAAGTCACAACCCACCGGACTAAAGACAACATCAACTTTTTCCGCGAGATCAAACAGCCATTCATCTAAGTCTAAAAACGACATATGGCAACCGGAACAACCCGCCAACCAAACCGTAGCAAATTTTATCTTGTCCATTGATGTTTCCCTCTTGCATCTGCTAAGAATTCTAGTTTTTCACTATCCCGTTGCATTTCCGCCGTAGTGGTACCTTTTTTAAAGATTGAACCCGTGGGACAAGCATCGACACATTTACCACAGGAGGTACAAGCATCCACATCCCCCCAGGGTTGATTTAAACCACTAATAATTTTAGCTGCGGCTCCCCGATAGCCGACATCCCAGACGTGGGCTCCTTCAATTTCAGCACAAACTCTCACACACCGAGTACACATAATACAACGGTTATGATCGATGCCGAATTTACTATGAGAAATGTCTACTTCCCGGTCAGGAAAGCGATAGGGAAAACGGCTATGATCCATGCCCACTTCAATCGCAACGTCCTGTAATTCGCAGTTACCATTAGCAACACAGATGGCGCAAACATGATTTCCTTCTGCGAATAATAACTCCACGGTCATGCGTCGATATTCTTGCAGTTGGGGGGTTTGGGTACAGACTTCCATACCTTCTGCAACTTCGGTTACACAAGCTGGTAATAAACGATTAATTCCTTTAATTTCTACTAGGCATAACCGACAAGCCCCCACATCAGAAACCCCGTCTAAATGACAGAGTTTGGGAATTTTGACCCCGGCTTCTTCGGCGGCTTTGAGTACAGATGTTCCTTCTTCAGCAGCAACATCAATTCCATCTATTTTTAGGGTTTTTACGGACATAATTTTTTCATCTCCTCTCAGGTTTAAATATCAAATTTAATCCTTTAACTTTAAGATGTATCTGGTTTCATTATAGCAGTTTTTCCTAATAATTTTTACATGATTTTGTATAGGGTTTGACCCCCCTAACCCCCCTTAATAAGGCCAGGATTGATTTCAAAGTCCCCCTTTACCCCCCGCGCGCGGGGGCAGGGGGGATGGGGGATTTAGGGGGATCTGATTCGGCTACAATCAGATTTTTTCGGCTGTCTTTGACACCCATGAAATTAACCCTAGGCTAAACAAGCGGCTAAATCTTCATCGGGGGTAGAAATCGCTTTCAGATGATAGGTGTCCGATAGTAATTGGAACACATTCGGAGAAATAAAAGCGGGTAATGTCGGGCCTAAACGAATGTCTTGAATCCCCAAATATAACAGGGTTAATAACACCGCCACGGCTTTTTGTTCATACCATGACAAAATCATGGATAGGGGTAATTCATTAACACCAATATCAAAAGCTTTAGCTAATCCTAAAGCAATTTGGATGGCAGAATAAGCATCATTACATTGTCCCACATCCATCAATCGAGGAATGTTACCAATTTCACCTAATTCTTTATCAAAAAAGCGGAATTTTCCACAAGCTAAGGTGAGGACAACACAATCTTGGGGAACTTTTTCCACAAATTCTGTATAGTAACTCCGTCCGGGTTTGGCCCCATCACAACCGCCGACTAAAAAGAAGTGACGAATTTTCCCGGCTTTAACCGCTTCAACGACGTGATCAGCTACACTTAAAACTGCATTATGGGCAAATCCGGTTTTCACTTCCCGGAGGGTTTCATCATCCAAAAAGCCGGGGAGTTCTAGCGCTTCTTGAATCACTGGAGTAAAGTCAGGAATACCATCAGCATCGGAGGGTAAATAGCCTAACCCAGGATAGCCCACGGGCCCAAGAGTAAACAGTTTTTGATCATAGGTTTCATGGGGCGGCATTAAACAATTTGTTGTCACCACAATCGCCCCAGGAAACTTAGCAAAATCTTTGGTTTGATTCTGCCATGCTGTGCCAAAATGTCCGAATAAATGGGGATAATTTTGTTTTAAAATCGGATAACCATGGGCGGGTAATAATTCCCCGTGGGTATAAACCGTAATCCCCGTATCTACGGTTTGTTTTAACAGGGCTTCTAACTGTTTAATATCATGTCCAGAGACTAAAATAGCCTTACCTTGACGATGATTTAAGGGAACACTTGTGGGGGTGGGATGTCCATAATGTCCGGTATGTCCGGCATCTAATAATTCCATTGCCCGGAGGTTCATTTCTCCGACTTTTAAGGCTAAACCCACCCAGGCATTTAAGTCTAAATCCTGCCGATCTAAAGCAATTAAGGCTTCATAGATAAACTGATAAATCTTCTCATCTTCCTGACCCAGTTCGTAGGCGTGGAAGGCGTAGGAAGCTAATCCTTTAATGCCATAAATTGTGGTTAATTGCAAGGAATAAATATCAATATTCCCATTAGCTTTTTGAATTAAATCCAAGGCAAAATTTTGTCCTTGTTCAGATAAATTTTCCTCAAAATCGGGCTGATAATTACAAATTTCTGGCCAGGAAATGGGGGTGGGACTTTTACTTTCCACCGCTTGTTTTAAGGTTTTTCGCAATTGTAAAACCTGTTGGGTAGAATCAGCAAATCGCTTCGTACTAAAGTTAACATTCGTCATCGTTGAAAACATCGCTTCACAGGTAAAACGATCAATTTCTCGATTAGGAATACCTAACTCATAAGCTTTTAAAGCAATGGGGGCAATACTGCGTAAGCAATAGACTAATAAATCTTGGATTGAATTAACCTCTGGACTTTTACCACAAGCCCCCCATTGATGACAGCCATTTCCACTGGCGGTTTGTTCACATTGTTCGCAAAACATTTTTTATTATCCTTACTTGAAAGTATTGGATACAATGGGTGAATTTTATCTTTGTTGATACCAATAAATAGTCACCCATTGCAGATATAAACCATCCCATTTTTAGGAATATTAAAGCCCCGAAACCCGTCCGCTTTCTTCTGGTTGCAATAATGCCTGATATTCCTCTGGAAAATAACGCAACGTACTCAAGACCGGGTTAGGGGCTGTTTGTCCGAGTCCGCATAAACTGGTGGCTTTGACCATTTCCGACAACAGTTTCATTTTCTCAATATCTGCGGTAGTAGCTTGTTTATTGAGAATTTTGGTTAACATTTGATACAGTTGAACCGTCCCAGTGCGGCAGGGAACACATTTTCCGCAGGTTTCCCCCCGACAGAATTCCATATAGAATTGGGCAACTTGCACCATACTGGTGTTTTCGTCCAGTACCACCATACCCCCTGACCCCATCATAGATCCTAATTGGGCTAAGGATTCGTAATCTACCGGGGTATCCAAATGTTCTGCGGGAATACAACCTCCCGATGGCCCTCCAGTTTGCACGGCTTTAACTTTCACGCCGCCGGGAATACCGCCCCCCATGTCCTCGATAATTGTCCGTAAACTAATTCCCATGGGGACTTCAATTAAACCGGTATTCCGAATTTTGCCCGTGAGGGAGAAAATTTTAGTCCCCTTGCTTTTTTCTGTGCCGATACTGGAAAACCAGTCGCTACCTTTTTTAATAATTGGGGCAATATTGGCCAAGGTTTCGACGTTATTAATTAAGGTGGGCTCCCCCCATAACCCGGAAACGGCGGGATAGGGAGGGCGAGGGCGAGGAGTGCCGCGTCCCCCATCAATGGAGGCAATTAGGGCGGTTTCTTCCCCACAGACAAAGGCTCCCGCCCCGACCCGGATATCAACACGGAAATCTATTCCCGACCCAAAGACTTGACTCCCTAAAATCCCTTGGCGTTTGGCCTGTTGAATGGCTTTTTGTAGACGGGAGATGGCCAGGGGATATTCGGCCCGGACATAAATATAGCCCTGGGTCGCACCAACAGCATATCCAGCGATCGCCATTCCTTCTAAGATCCGATGGGGGTCACTTTCCAAGACACTCCGATCCATAAAGGCGCCGGGATCTCCTTCATCGGCGTTACAGATCACATATTTCTGTCCGGGGGGCATTTTAGCAACGGTGGCCCATTTTAATCCCGTAGGATATCCCGCCCCGCCTCGACCCCGGAGCCCGGATTTAGTAATTTCGGCTACCACATCGGCCGGACTCATTTCATAAACGGCATGATGCAGGGCTTGGTATCCACCCACGGCGATATATTCACCAATTTTTTCCGGGTCAATTTTACCGCTATTTTCTCGAACAATTAGCAGTTGACCACTAAAAAAGGGATGGTTGCGATCGCCTTGGACGGGTTTGGCCTCTCCCCCATTCAGGGCTTCAATAATAGAGGGGGCTTCTTCGGGCGTCACTCTCTCGTATTGGAGTCCGGCGGGTTCGACTTCTACTATTGGCCCCCGGCCACAAAATCCCATACAACCGACCCCGACTACTTGCACTCTTTCCTCAAGTCCGGCGGCTTTCACGGCTGCATCCATTTGGTCTTTGACACCCAAGGAATTTGAAGCCACACATCCGGTTGAGGTACAACAATGCACCCGGATCGGTTTTTGGGATTTTTGTTCCTTCTCGGCTAATTCTAATAATTCGCTATATTCCATAATTTTTGTTTTCCTCTATAAAGGCAACAGGCAAGTATCAAGACAAATCAGTTATCAATCAGCAGTGCGAGCGTCCTCGCTCGCTAACTCGTAAAATATTGGGGTAAGGTCAGGCTGGCATTTACTAACTTTTGGTTAAGGTCAGACTTGCTAACTTTTGGTTAAGGTCAGACTTGCTAACTTTTGGTTAAGGTCAGACTTGCTAACTTTTGGTTAAGGTCAGCGAGCGAGGACGCTCGCACTTCCCTACTCCCCCCGGCTCCCCGGCCCCCCTACTCTCTTACTCCCCCTGCTCCCATGCCGCCATGCGATCGCAGGCCATTTCCGGGGTCTGTTGGGCGGCTACTTTGCCATCAAAGACAACGGCCGGAGCAATACCACAGGCTCCAATACAACGGGCGGTCATAATCGAAATTTGACCATCGGCGGTGGTTTCCCCGGCTTTAATTCCGGTTCGGGCTTCTAAGGCGGTTAAGACATCCCCGCCCCCCTTAACGTAACAAGCTGTTCCTAAACAAACTACACAGGTATGGGCGCCATTGGGTTTGAGGGAGAATAAATGATAGAAGGTGGCGACTCCATAGACATAACTGAGGGGAAGTTTCAGATTTCTGGCCACATAAATTAGAACATCTTCTTCTAAAAAGCCAAAGGATTCTTGGGCTTTATGTAGCACCTCAATTAAGGCGTCCTGACGATATTGGTTGCGCTTCATGGTCATATCCAGGACTTTAAACCGTTTATCGCCTCCTTTTGCGGCTCCAGCTTTGGGTTTATCAGCTTTTGCAGTAGTTACCGTAGAAGATTGCATAGTTCTGTTCTCTACTAATGATGTGGATTTTGACACTCATTTTGTAATCAAATATACCTTTAGACAAGTTGGGTTCAGTTCACCACAAAAGGGTCACAAATTTAATCATGAACCTTTGGGGACTCAAGGATTATAGACTAGGATAAACAACACAACCGTTGTTTATATCGATGATTTTGGGTTGGGTTCCAACTTCTCTCCTAAGTTGTAAGTCTACTGCTAATTTATGGAAAAAAGTATTAAAATAAAGAAAAGAATTAATCGGTCTAGGTTAATAATGGATGTGGTATTGATCGGACTGAAATACTGGGACAATCCCTACCACAAGAAATGGTCTGGATTTTTCATCAGTTTTCCCTCCTTGCTTCAAGAAACGTAACATTTTTAGGTGCAGCCGATGTGTTTAGCAATTCCAGGTCAATTATTGAGTATTTCCGGGGATGATCCCTTGGAAAAAGTTGGCAAAGTCAGCTTTGGTGGCATGGTCAAGGAAGTCAACTTAGCCTATGTTCCAGAGGTTCAAGTGGGTGACTATGTGATTGTTCATGTCGGTTTTGCTTTGAGTATTGTGGATGAACAAGCAGCCCAACAAACCTTAACGGACTTACAACAAATGATGACAATAAGTTAAAAAACGTTAAGCAATGATCCACTTTTCCCCATTTTTATTAGATGATCTAAAGCAGTAACTCAGGGAAAGTAGACCTCAAAAATTCTTAATCAAAATTTAAGGATGTTTTAATCTCGATCAGGATTTACCTATGGAAAACCCTCAATTAAACAACGACGGAGATTATTAGGGAAAGCTGAATTAATTGTTAAGGAAAATTCCGTCTGTTTAACTACAGAATTACAATGATCGTAAATTCCAACTAAACATCACCAAGTATGAATTCAGGCGCGTAAATTGCCAAAAGAATTCTGTAGGAAAGCGGGCGATGCCACAAAGTGGCGGCTACGCCATCGCATCAAGTTTTTATTAAAGAGAGGAATTTCAAGAATGAATACAAAAAATTATGCAACCCTAGATGGTAACGAAGCCGTTGCTCGTGTTGCTTATCGTTTGAGTGAAGTTATCGCCATTTATCCGATCACCCCGTCCTCACCCATGGGAGAATGGGCTGATGCTTGGGCCTCCGTGGGGGATAAAAACCTCTGGGGGACGGTTCCGGCCGTGGTAGAAATGCAAAGCGAAGGCGGGGCGGCTGGGGCCGTACACGGGGCTTTACAAGCGGGTTCCCTGACAACCACCTTCACCGCATCCCAAGGGTTAATGTTAATGCTCCCCAACCTCTACAAAATCGCGGGAGAGTTAACCTGTGCCGTGATCCAAGTGGCCGCCCGTTCCTTAGCCGCCCAAGGGTTATCTATTTTCGGCGACCATAGTGATGTGATGGCAGCTAGGGCCACGGGGTTCGCCCTGTTGTGTTCCGCCTCGGTGCAGGAAGCCCAGGATATGGCCTTAATTGCCCAGGCATCCACCCTAGAATCACGAATTCCTTTTATTCACTTTTTTGACGGATTTCGTACCTCCCATGAAGTCCAAAAAATTGAACTATTAGAGGATAGTGATATCCGAGAATTAATCGATGATAAATACGTTTATGAACATCGCAACCGCGCTTTAACACCTGACCGTCCTGTCCTGCGAGGAACGGCTCAAAACCCCGATGTTTATTTCCAAGGCCGAGAAACCGTTAATATTTTTTATGATCAAACCCCCGAAATTGTACAACGGGCAATGGATAAATTGGGGCAGTTGACGGGACGCAATTATAAACTATTTGAATATCACGGTGCCCCCGATGCCGAACGGGTAATTATTCTCATGGGTTCCGGTTGTGAAACCGTCCATGAAACCGTGGATTATTTGAATGCCCAAGGGGAAAAATTAGGGGTATTAAAAGTTCGATTATATCGTCCTTGGGATGGGGAACAATTAATTGCGGCACTGCCGGAAACTGTCAAAGCGATCGCGGTTTTAGATCGGACAAAAGAACCCGGTTCTAGTGGGGAACCCCTCTATTTAGATGTGGTGACGGCCGTTCAGGAAGTGATGTTAGGAGATAACGATACCCTTAAAGCTAAGATTAAAAATCTTAAAGTCTTAGTAGGTGGACGTTATGGGTTATCTTCCAAGGAATTTAACCCGGCAATGGTTAAGAGTATTTTTGAGAATATTACCCCCCCAACCCCCCCTTACCAAGGGGGGGATCAAGAGGGGGTTACTTATCAAGGGGGGGTTAAACCCAAAAATCACTTTACTATTGGTATTAATGATGATGTTAGCCACACCTCCTTAGAATACGATCCCAGCTTCTCCACCGAACCCGATAACGTGGTGCGGGCGATGTTCTATGGGTTAGGTGCAGATGGTACCGTTGGTGCTAATAAAAACTCGATTAAAATTATTGGGGAAGAAACCGATAATTATGCCCAAGGATATTTTGTTTATGACTCCAAAAAATCTGGGGCTGTTACCGTATCTCACTTGCGTTTTGGGCCGCAACCGATCCGGTCGATTTATTTAATTAGTAAGGCGAATTTTATCGGTTGCCATCAATGGACGTTTATCGAAAGATTAGACGTTCTCCAATGTGCGATGGAAGGTTCAACTTTCCTCTTAAATAGTCCCTACGGCCCCGATCAAGTTTGGGAATATCTGCCCTTAGAAATTCAAGAAGATATTGTTAGAAAAAATCTGAAATTCTATGTTATTGATGCCAATAAAGTTGCCCGTGATACGGGGATGGGAAACCGCATCAATACTATTATGCAGGTGTGTTTCTTTGCCTTAGCGAAAGTATTGCCAAGGGAAGAAGCGATCGCCCAAATCAAAAAAGCGATCGAAAAAACCTATGGTAAGAAAGGAGCAGAAATTGTTCGCTTAAACTTAAAGGCCGTTGATGAGACCCTAGAACACCTTTATGAAGTCAACGTTGCCCAGGCCAACAGCGCCCTACGGCGAGCCGAACCCGTAGCCGTCGGAGCCCCTACCTTTGTTAAAGAAGTTGAAGGCATGATGATCGCCGGACGGGGGGATGATTTGCCCGTTAGCAAACTGCCCTGTGATGGTACTTATCCCACCGGAACCTCTAAATGGGAAAAACGCAACGTCGCCCAGGATATCCCGGTTTGGGATGCGGATGTCTGTATCCAGTGTGGCAAATGTGTGATGGTTTGTCCCCATGCCACAATTCGGGGTAAAGCCTACGATGAGGCTGCCCTGGAAAACGCCCCCGCCAGTTTCAAATTTACCAACGTTAAGGATAAAGCCTTTACCGGAGAAAAATTCACCATCCAAGTCGCTCCCGAAGACTGTACCGGATGTGGCATCTGTGTGGATGTTTGCCCGGCCAAAAATAAATCCATGCCTTCGAGAAAAGCGATCAACATGGAACCCCAGTTACCCCTGCGGGAACAAGAAGCTACGAATTGGGACTTTTTCCTGGGTATTCCCAACCCTGATCGGTTAAAATTACGGCCAGATTTGATCCGTCAACAACAATGGCAAGAGCCGTTATTTGAGTTCTCCGGCGCCTGTGGTGGATGTGGCGAAACTCCCTATATCAAGTTGGTTACGCAGTTATTTGGCGATCGGATGATCGTGGCCAACGCCACCGGATGTTCCTCTATTTATGGCGGGAACTTACCCACAACCCCCTGGACAACAAACGCCGACGGTCGCGGCCCGGCTTGGTCTAATAGCTTATTTGAAGATAACGCCGAATTTGGTTTAGGGTTCCGAATGTCCATTGACAAACACGCTGGGTTTGCTCTGGAATTGTTACACAAACTCGGCGGTGAGGTTGGGGATAATTTAGTTACCCAAATTACCGATAACGCCCAAAAATCCGAGGCCGATATTTGGGAACAACGGCAACGGGTTGTCCAACTCAAAGAAAAACTTCAAGGACTCAATTCCCCTGACGCCCAACAGTTACTTAGTTTGGCCGACTATTTAGTGAAAAAATCCGTTTGGATTATTGGGGGAGATGGTTGGGCCTATGATATTGGTTACGGTGGCTTAGATCACGTCATTGCCAGTGGCCGTAACGTTAATATTTTGGTTTTGGATACGGAAGTTTATTCCAACACCGGGGGTCAGTCTTCTAAAGCTACCCCCCGCGGCGCCGTTGCTAAGTTTGCGGCTGGTGGTAAACCCTCGGCTAAGAAAGACCTCGGCCTCATTGCCATGACCTACGGTAACGTTTATGTGGCGAGTGTGGCGATGGGGGCCAAGGATGAACACACCCTGAAAGCGTTCTTGGAAGCGGAAGCCTACGACGGGCCATCAATTATTATTGCCTATTCCCACTGTATTGCTCACGGGATTAATATGACAACGGCTATGACCCATCAAAAAGATCTGGTGGAAAGTGGCCGTTGGTTACTGTATCGGTATAACCCAGACTTGAAAGAAGCAGGCAAAAACCCGTTAATTTTGGATTCTAAATCACCTAAGAAAACCGTTGAGGCGTCTATGTATGCGGAAAACCGTTTCAAAATGTTGACCAAGAGCAAACCTGCTGATGCCAAACGGTTGTTAAAAGAAGCCCAAGAAGACGTCAGTACCCGTTGGAAAATGTATGAATATATGGCCGCTCGTCCATTAGAAACTAAGGGTAATAACGGTCATTCTGAAGGGAAATCAGCCCCAATTTCGGAAGGTAAACCTCCAGAAACTACACCTGTATAAACCCTTCTTAACTTGCCCCTAGACCCCCCTAGCCCCATTGGTAAGGGGGGAACCGGATGTTCAAAGTCCCTTTTTTTGAGGGGGGAACCGGAAAATCAAAGTCCCCCTTACTAAGGGGGATTTAGGGGGTCTGATCTCCTCGCAAAACCAATCATTATTAATCATCTAAAACCTAGGACTAAAAACAATGGATTTAACCACAACTTATCTAGGATTAAATTTACGAACTCCGATTGTTCCTTCTGCTGCTGCACCGTTATCTGAAGATATTGATAATATTAAACGTTTAGAAGATGCGGGGGCGGCGGCGGTGGTTTTACATTCCTTATTTGAGGAACAATTACTACGGGATAAATTTGAACTGCATCATCATTTAGAATACGGAACAAATAGCTTTGCGGAGGCTTTAAGTTATTTTCCTGAACCTGATGAATACCACGTTGGGCCAGAACTTTATTTAGAACATATTCGTCAGGCTAGAGAATCAACAAATATCCCGATTATTGCTAGTTTAAATGGTTTTTCTCCTGGGGGTTGGGTGGAATATGCTCAACTGATGCAACAGGCGGGGGCGAATGCGATTGAATTGAATATTTATTATGTACCAACGGACATTAATTTAACAGGAGAACAAATCGAACAAAACTATCTTAATACCATTAGAGATGTTAAGGCAGAAGTTACTATTCCTCTGGCTTTAAAACTGAGTCCCTATTTCAGCAATATGGCGAATATGGCTAAACAATGTTGTGATGCGGGGGCCGATGGTTTAGTATTATTTAATCGTTTTCTGCAACCGGATATTAACCCCGAGGAATTAATTGTGGAACCGGGAACGATTTTAAGTAGTCCCCATGACCTGCGTTTACCTATGCGTTGGATTGCTATTTTATATGGTCGAATTAATGCGGATTTAGCCTGTACCAGTGGGGTTCAACGGGGTCATGATGCAATTAAAGTATTGATGGCGGGGGCAAAAATTACCCAGGTTTGTTCTACCTTATTACGCCATGGTTTTAATTATATTAAAGTCATGGAGGAGGATATGAAACACTGGATGGAAGAACACGAATATGATTCTATTAAACAAATGCAGGGTTCTATGTCCCAACTCCATTGTGAGGATAAATCAGCTTATGAACGCGCCCAATATATGAAGACAATTACATCCTATCAACCCGATCATAGTTTAGTTTAGACCCCACCCTAGTCCTCCCCTTACCCAGGGGAGGAGTTTTATTCCTTGCTTTTTGAGTTCGCTAATGATATTATATTTTATGACTAGGTAAAATAATCCTAGAACTCGCTTAATATCTAAATTATTTCATTGTTAGGGTAAAACTATGGAATTTGTTAATCATAAGATAAAATCTCTAATTCGTCAGTTTAATTCACCAGATAATTTAGGGGAATTTGAGTTAATTCAAGAAATGAATGAACCTCAAAGGCTCATGTTTCAAAAATCAATCAAAAAGGTAAGAAAACGCAAAAGAGTAGGATTTACATTAGGTGTAATATTCGGTTTTCTAGGCGCTCATCGCTACTATTTAGGTGATTATGCTATAGGAGCAGTTTATACAGTAGTAGTAATGATTACTACAGCCATTGATGAATCTTTAACAATCATTCCAGTTATAGCAGCTTTAATTGAATGTTTATCTATAATGGATAAAATTGATCAATATAATCGTTCTAAAGCTTTAGGTATAGCTCAAAAAGTTAAGGAATTTGAAAATCCTTTAATTAATGAATCTCTTGAAAGAGCTTTAAACCATGCTTCCATTGATAACTTTGAAGCTGCAATCAAAGAACTAAAAACTGTATCAGTATTACCTGGTTGTCAATCTAATCAAGATATCCAAAATAAACTAACTGAATATCAAAATAAGTTAGACAGACAGATACTTTGGAAAGCAGCAGAAGAAGGAAGTGCTGGTAATTTTAATTCTGCTATATCTCGATTAAAGACAATTCAAGCTAATTCAGAAGCTTGCGATGAAGCTCAACAAAAAATTAATGAATTCGGAGAAGCTCTGAAACAGAAAGAAAAAGAACAACAAGAACAAAGAGCCCATCAGTTTTTACAGGCTGGATTAAAATTAGGAGAAACAGGAATGCTATCTCCAGCTTTAATGTCTTTAAGGCAAGTACCGGAAGGAACACAATCTTATGCAGAATCTCAAGTTAAAATTGCTGAGTATGAAGCCGATTTAATGCAGAGAAATCTTGAAAAAGAAAAGGAAGAACAACTAAAATTAGAACAGTTAAAATTAGAACAACAAAGGGAAAAAGAATTAAGAAAACAGCAAGAAATTCAAAACGAAAGGCTTAAAAAAGAAAAAGAAGCGGAAAAAGAAAAATTAATTGCACAACTTCCCAATTTAGTCAGAGTTCAGTATAAAGGTAAGCTAGTTGCAGCAGCTTTAGTTGATGAAACTATTCATATTGTTGATCAGGTTGAAAAAAAACGAACTATTTCTGGGGTATTAGGCAATCATAATAGTGCTGGTGGAGAGTTTATAATTATTCGCTTAATAGTTCGTAATGATAGTAAAAAAACTCGGACTATATCAGCTTCAATGATAACTTTAATTGATCATGAAGATCGTCAATTTAGCACGTCTTCAGAAGCAGGAACAGCTTTAACTATGTCAGGGGATGAAACAGCAGAATTTATTCTAACAGAGATTCAACCAGGATTACAAAAAAGGATAACTATTATATTTGAAGTTCCTCTAACATCAAAAGATTTAAAATTGCAAATTCCTAGTGGAATATTTGGCAAGTCTACCATTCTACCTTTATCATTGGCTACTTAGTAGTTAAAAAAATTGTGGAGTTTTTGATATGTTATGAAATTTGTTGATAAGTATTGGAAACTGGGGTGCGCTGAAAGTCGCACGCCTCGCCTAGATTTACCCCTCTTTTGTCATTTTGGGGTATTTCAACGAAGTTAAACCCTTTCAGACCAATAAAAATCAAGGTTTTCCCTTCAAGGGTTAGAGTGACGGATCAGCGATAATTGGCTATTCCCTGGTAAAGCCTAGAAATCAATTAAACACTGGCTGATTTTTTATGGCGATTTGGCTAGATTTTGGTATAATGATAGTTTGGCTAAAAATTTTTAAGCGTTTTACCCTAAGTAAAAGAAACCTCATGGAAATTACGATTGAAGGTCAAAAACGACCAGAAGGCTCTAAACCCAATGCTTTGCGTCGTCAAGGATTAATTCCGGCGGTGCTGTATGGCCATCAAGGGGCAGAATCCATTAGCATTACCATTCCGGCGAAAACCGTAGAAAACCTACTCAAAAAGAACGTTGTTAACCAGGCTCTAATTCAACTGAATATTCCTGATATCTCTTGGAGTGGTAAAACCCTACTCAGAGAAGTGCAAAAACATTCTTGGAAGGGATTTCCCTATCACCTGAGCTTCTTTTCCGTGGCTCAACAAGACAGTTTAACCGTTTCTGTTCGTCTGCATTTCGTCGGCGAACCCGTCGGGGTCAAAATGGAAGGCGGTCTGTTAGATGTCGTCCTCTCTGAATTGGAAATTGAGTGCGAACCGGGTAATATTCCGGCCCGTATTGATGTCGATGTCACAGAATTACATCAAGGTCAAGCCCTACACATTAGAGAACTCACATTACCTGATGGAGTTAAACCCACCGGTGATGGCGAACAAGTGGTTGTTAGTATTATTCATCCTGAGCGGGGTGAGGAAGGGGACGTCGAGGCTTAATTTTAGGGAGTAGGGGGAAGCAGGGGGAGCAGTTTGCAAAGAGCAATGAGAGCGTCCTCCCTTGCTAATAACCCCGAAACCCGAACCCTCACCCCAGACCCTAACTAATAATTTCCTTTAATTTATCCCGTTGAGATCCGGGTAAGCGGGGGCCATGAATTTGAACAATTTGGGAACCGAGATAGTTTCCCCAACGGGCGGCTTGGGTAGTGGTTAAACCGTTGGTAAGTCCGTATAATACCCCACCTGCAAAGGCATCCCCCGCCCCAACAGTATCCACGGGTTTAACCGGGAAACCGTGAACATGAATTAGGGTTTGGTTTTCCACTACTAAACAGCCCTTATCACTATTAGTAATAAAAACAAAATTTACCTTTTCTCCTAACTGACGGGCGCAAACCTCTAAATCTTCGCTACCGCAGAAGTGGCGCACCTCATCCGCATTGCAAAACAAGACATCACAATATTCAGTTAAAACACTGCGAAAATCATCCCCAAACCGTCCCACTAAAAACATATCGGAAAAGGTAAACGCCACTTTTACCCCTAGGCGTTTGGAATGTTCCATCGTTTCAATACTAGCCTTACGAGGTTCGGGTGCATCCCACAAATAGCCCTCAATATAACTGTATTGACACTGACTTAAATGATCAAGATTAATATCCGCCACGGATAAAGTTGTAGAAACCCCCAAATTAGTACACATAGTACGTTCTGCGTCGGGAGTTGTTAATACTAAACAGGTTCCCGTTGGCCCTTGGCTACTCTCGGCGGGTTCAATTTCAAACCCAATTCCAGCGGCGACCATATCCTGTTGATAAAATTCGCCATTGGTGTCCGTACTAACTTTACCCGAATAAATTCCCGTACCGCCACTTTGGGCGATCGCAATCATAGTATTAGCAGCAGAGCCCCCACAACGTAATTCTAGAGAATTGTTTTCTAATTGTTGCAATAATTTCCCCTGTTTGACCGTATCCATCAGGGTCATAGCACCTCGGTTGAGGTCATGGCTTTGAATAAAATTATCCTCAACTAATGCCAAAATATCGAGGAGGGCATTTCCAACACCAAAGACATTAAAGGATTTGGGTTCTGTCATTGACTATTTCTGTAAAACGGTTTGAACAATTCTATCGTTGATCATAGCAAATTTTCTGTAACTTTTATTTTCAAATTATGAGAATTTGCTTTTTTCGGTGAGATAATAAAAATAATACCCAACTGATTACCGTTTCTTTCGCAAAATTCAATTCATTTTGATCTTTTTTTAATATGACTGACTCTGAACTTCCTCTGCTAATTCAACAAATGTTAGAACCGGATTTTTATCCCCATCCGGTACAGGAACCCATTGAACTTTTACAAACTCATATTTCATTTATATTATTAACGGGAGAATATGCTTATAAAATAAAAAAAATAGTTGACTTTGGATTTTTAGATTATTCAACTTTAGAGAAACGACGATATTTTTGTGAACAAGAATTACAAATGAACCAGCAACAAGCACCGGAATTGTATTTAGAGGTTTTACCAATAATAGAAATAGGCGATCGCTTTCAATTTGGGGAAAATCAAAATCATGCCATTGAATATAGCTTAAAAATGCGCCAATTCCCCCAAGAAAATTTATTTATTAATTTATTTAATCAAGATAAATTAACTAAGCAGGAAATGGAAACTTTAGGAAATGTTGTGGCTAAGTTTCATCTCAATTGTCCCAGCAATGAGCATATTTTAAAATTTGGAGAAATTGCTCAAATTCGTCATGCTATTGATGGAAACTATCTAAAAACAGAAAAATATATTGGTTGTTGTCAAACTCAAGAACAATATGAACAAACCAAACAATATACAGACAGCTTTTTTGAAACCCATGAAGCTATTTTTAAGAGTCGGATTAAAAACCGATTTATTCGAGAATGTCATGGAGATTTACATTTAAAAAATATCTGTATTTATCAAGACAAAATATTACTATTTGATCGGATTGAATTCAATCAAGAATTTCGGTTTGTAGATGTGATTTATGATGTAGCTTTTGTAGTTATGGACTTAGAAGGACGAGGAAGGAATGATTTAGGAAATAAGTTTTTAAATACTTATATTGAAAACACTGGAGACTGGGAAGGATTACAATTATTACCCTTTTATTTAACCCGTCAAGCCTATGTTAGAGCCAAAATTAATTCCTTAATATTAGATGATTCAGCTATTACTGAAAAACAAAAAGAAATAGCCAAACAAGAAGCCAGTCAATATTATAAATTAGCTTGGCAATATACCCGCAAATCTTCAGGAGGAATCGTGATGATGTCGGGGTTATCGGGGTCAGGAAAAAGCACCACCGCCCGCCAACTATCTAAACAATTAAATGCTATTCATATTCGTTCCGATGCAGTTAGAAAACATTTAGCAAATGTTCCTCTCCACGAACCAGGAGGAGAAGAAATCTATACTCCAGAGATGACCGAAAAAATCTATAAACGGTTATTAGAATTAGGATTATTATTAGCAAAACAAGGATTTTGGGTAATTTTAGATGCCAAATATGAGCAACAAGAACGACGGGGAGAAGTCATAGAAACCTGTCATACCCATCAATTACCCCTACAAATTATTGAATGTACAGCACCAATGGATATTTTACAAGAACGTTTACAACAACGTCAAGGGGATATTTCTGACGCAACTATTGATTTATTAACCTCCCAACGTACCACATCTCAACCTTTTACAGATTCCGAAAAAAACTATCTTACCACCATTGATACGACCCAAAATATTGATCAGCAATGGAAAAAATTATATTAAAATAATCTATTATTTGAGGTTGCGCTTGCAATTCTCCTTCTTCGTGTCTTAGTGCCTTTGTGTTTCCTTTCTTAATAATAATGAAATTAACAAAAAAAACCAGCTTAATTATCTATGGAATTTCCAGTTTAATTTTATCATTGATTTTAGCGATCGCCCTTTTAATTTCCCCCACATCTTCGCAACCGATTTTAATTATCCCCAATGAAGTTAGAGGAGTTTGGTTAACAAATGTTAGTAGTGGAGTCTTATTTTTTCCTTGGGGAATTAATCGCGCTTTAGATCAATTATCCCAACTAAAATTTAATACCATTTATCCCGTAGTTTGGAATAGAGGAAGCACATTTTATAAAAGTGCAGTGGGAAAAAGAGTCATGGGTCGCTCTCAAGATTCATTATTAAATATAACCCAATTAGGGGGAGATATCCTATCAAAAATTGTCTTAGAAGGACACAGAAAAGGATTAAAAGTAATTCCTTGGTTTGAATATGGGTTTATGGCGCCTAAAAACTCTGCTATTGTCCAACGACATCCCGACTGGATCGCCCAAACTCAAAAAGGAGAAAAAGAGTTAGATCCTTTAAGGAGTTCTGAGGATGTTTCCTATCAAACTAAAGTTAAAAACTGGATTGTGAATCAAATTTTAGAAGCGATGACGATTCAAAATGTCTGGTTAAATCCCTTTCATCCGCAAGTCCAGCAGTTTATTGAAGATTTGATTTTAGAAGTAGTGATGAAATATAATATTGATGGGATTCAACTGGATGATCATTTCGGTCTTCCCGTGGAATTTGGCTATGATGAATATACCATTAAACTCTATCAAAAAGAACATAATGGTCAGTCTCCCCCTAATGATTATTATGATCAAGAATGGCGAAGTTGGAGAGCAAATAAAATTACTAAATTAGTTGAAAGAATTGTTAAAAAAGTTAAAATATCTAAACCTAATTGTCTTATTTCTTTATCCCCTAATCCTTATGAATATACCTATGAAATGTATTTACAAGATTGGTTAACCTGGGTCAATCAAGGATTAGTAGATGAAATTATTTTACAAGTTTATCGAGATAGTATGGTAAAATTTATTTCAGAATTAGACCATGAATCGGTTCAAATTGCTAGGCAAAAAGTTCCGGTGATGATTGGGTTATTAAGTGGAACATTGCGACATCCTGTTCCGATGGAACAAATTGAAAAACAAATGAAGGTTGTGCGCGATCGCGGCTTTGATGGAATCTCATTTTTTTATTGGGAAACCCTGTGGAGTTATTTCACTCCCGACTCCCCCCGATATCGTCGCCACAGCTTTAAAACTTTATTTTTAGATTAATTAATCCGACATTCCTAAAAATGCTTTGAGAGCGATTTTATATCTATTTCTTAACCGCATTATTGCATTAGAATTTTTTTTATTAACCATTCTTTGCCTTTATAGGGTGGATAACGTAGGGGTAAATCTAATAAAAATGTTTGTTTTAATACACTGCGATAATGGGAAAATCGATCAAAGGTGGTTTTTCCATGGTAACTTCCTATCCCACTTTCTCCAACACCGCCAAAGGGTAAAGATTTCCCCCCAATTTGCAGTACGGTATCATTAAAACAGAGGGTTCCTGATGAGGTTTCTTGTAATATTCGGTTTTGTTTGTTTTTATCGTTAGAAAATAAATATAATGCTAAAGGTTTGGGACGACTGTTGATTTTTGCGATCGCTTCTCCTAAATCCTGATATTCTAAAATAGGTAAAATCGGCCCAAAAATTTCCTCCTGCATAATTAAATCATCCCAGGAAATATTATCAATTAAAGTGGGAGCAATATATTTTGTTTCTGGGTTGGTTTTGCCTCCAGTGATAATATTGCCCGCTTTTAAAAATTGCTGTAATCTGTTAAAATGAAAGTGATTAATAATCCGGGAATAGTCGGGACTGGTTTCGGGATTATCGCCCAAAAAAGTTTTAATCCATTTTTGCAACGCGATAATTAATTCCGATTTTATTAGACAATTCACTAATAAATAATCGGGGGCGATACAAGTTTGACCCGCATTAATTAATTTACCCCAAATAATTCGTTTTGCGGTATAATCTAATTGAATATCATCCTCGACAATACAGGGACTTTTTCCTCCTAATTCTAAAGTAACTGGGGTTAAATGTTTAGCTGCGGCTTCCATGACAATTTGACCGACTTTTTGCCCCCCGGTAAAGAAAATATGATCGAACTTTTCGGCCAATAATTCTTGACTGGTTTCGACTCCGCCTTCAACCACGGCAATATATTCAGAATTAAAGGTTTTGCTGATAATATCACTAATAATTTTAGAGGTATTAACAGCAATTTCCGAAGGTTTTAAAATTGCACAATTGCCCGCCGCGATCGCTCCAATTAAAGGAGAAATCAATAGTTGAAAGGGATAATTCCAAGGGCCTATAATTAGGATAATTCCTAAAGGTTGAGGATAAATAAATGTTGAGGCGGGAAGTTGACCTAAAGAGGCGGGAATTTTTTGGGGTTTAACCCAAGATTTGAGATGTTTAATGGCATAATTGAGTTCAGCAACGGGGGAAAACTCAAAACATGATTCCAGGTCAGGACGGCATAAATCGGCTTTTATCCCATTAATAATGGCTGTTTCATGGAATGCGATCGCCTGTTTCAAACCCTGAAGTTGGGTAAGGCGAAACTGGATATCCTGGGTTTGTCCAGTGGCAAAAAAGTCTCGCTGTTGCCCAATTAAACCCTGAATTGGCGTTTTTTCAGTCATTTTTGTTTCTCCAAATTACTCGAACAGTTGATACCCTTTTATGGTACAACTTGATCTGGTAAAGTTATTGCAACTGAGGTCAAGCTGAGAATGGCAAACATCAAAGAAATTTTATATCTTGAAGTTCCCACTCCCGGTACTCAACAGGTTTGTACTTGGTTGCAAGAAAAATTTCAAGCAGAAATGGGGGAAAAATTTATCACCCCCGATGGTTTTAGGTTGCGGTTTTCTCCCCAGCATGAAAACACGACAGAATGTCATGAACTTTCAATTTTTGTTTGGTCAGTGCAACGGACAACTTATTTAAAAGTATTTCGCATCGGTCAACCGCCCAAAACCCAAGAAAAACTATTTTTAAAACGTTTAGAAACCGAAATTAGAACCGCATTTCCCCATCAATATCCCGAACCTCCAGAGATTAATTTATCTCAACAATCTATTTTTGAAGGATTAGAAAAAGATTATCCGTTAACGGTTAAATACTTCAAAAAAATGCCTAATGGAGAATTTGATCTCAAACGGGTTTATTGGTGGGAAAAACGCTGGCGAGAAGGGGTAAGAAATCCGCAAACTCCGAAGCAAGTTATTTTTAAAACCGATGATTCCCAGACCGATGATTCCCCCAATTATGATTTAGTTTATATCGGGGGTGCCTTAGGGGTGATTCATGCGGCAGTTATGGCAAGATTAGGCTATAAAGTATTATTAATTGAACGGTTGCCTTTTGGTCGGATGAACCGAGAATGGAATATTTCTCGGAGTGAGTTAAAGAGTTTAATTGATTTAAAATTATTTACCCCGACGGAAATCGAAAGTTTTATCGCCAGAGAATATAAAGATGGATTTCATAAGTTTTTTGATGCTTATAATCCTAAAATTGCTCAAGCTGAAATTCTCCATACTCCAACGGTTTTAAATGTTGCTTTAAATGCTGAAATTTTATTAAAATTATCCGGGGAAAAACTCAAAGAAGCTGGGGGAGATATTTGGGATGAAACGGAGTTTTTACAAGCGAATATTAACCCTAATCAAGTTACTATTAATTCCCTACATATTCCCAGCCAAACCGAACGCACAGCCACCGGAAAGCTATTAGTAGATGCGATGGGAACGGCTTCTCCTATTGCGTGGCAATTGAACGGAGGACGGGCTTTTGATAGCGTTTGTCCGACCGTTGGGGCGGTAATTGATGGCGGGTTTGAATCGGGGGTTTGGGATGCCAAATATGGAGATGTTTTAAATAGTCATGGGGATATTTCTAGGGGAAGACAGTTAATTTGGGAACTGTTTCCGGGGGCGGGCAATGAGTTAACTTTTTATCTATTTCACTATCATCAAGTTAATCCTAAAAACCCCGGTTCTCTGTTAGAAATGTATGAAGACTTTTTCACTATTTTACCCGAATATCGTCGCTGTGACATGGATAAATTAGTCTGGAAAAAACCCACTTTTGGCTATATTCCGGGGCATTTTAGTACCGGAAGTAGCGATCGCAAAATTAGTGTTGATCGATTAATTTTAATCGGCGATGCTGCTTCTTTACAATCTCCCTTAGTGTTTACTGGATTTGGGTCTTTAGTGCGGAATTTATCTCGATTAACAGACCTATTAAATACCGCTTTAAAACATGATTTATTAACCGCAAAATCCCTAGATCAAATTCGGGCGTATCAAACTAATGTTTCTGTTACCTGGTTATTTTCTAAAGGGATGATGGTACCCACGGGTAAATATTTGCCCCCAGAAAAAATTAACTCAATTTTAAATACTTTTTTTGGGGTTTTAGCAACAGAATCTCAAGAAATTGCGGAAACCTTTATTAAAGATCGAACAACTTGGTGGATTTTTACGCGGTTAGCCCTGAAAGCAGCCCGGATGAATCCTTTATTATTAGTTTGGATTTTAGACTTTGTAAATCTGGGAGAAGTTTTAAGATGGATGAAGAATTTTATTCAATTTATGCTATTATCTATAATTAGTTTCCTTTGCGGTTGGCTTCCTAATTTCAGTCGCAAAATTCAACCCTGGTTAGAACCCCGTTATCCTAAACTTTGGATGTGGTTATTAACAACCAGTTATGCTTTAACTGACGGAATGGGAAAACCACAAACTCCACATTTTAACACCTGAAAACTCAATTAATCTCAATTTCAACTTGTCATCAATTATAACAATTAATTTGAGGGGAAAATGAATACAGTTACTTTAAATCTCAATCCGATTATTAAACTCACACATGATCAATTTTATCAACTGTGTGCAGCTAATCCAGATTTACAATTAGAACGTAATGCTGAGGGAGAATTAATTGTTATGCCACCCACTGGAGGAGAAACAGGAAAACGCAATTCTAAACTTAATTTACAATTAGGAATTTGGAATGAACGTACTCAATTAGGTGAAGTTTTTGACTCATCCACTGGTTTTACTTTACCAAATAAAGCAGATCGATCGCCTGATGTTGCTTGGTTAGAAAAATCTCGTTGGCTGGCTTTAACTTCTGCACAAAGAGAAAAGTTTATTCCTTTATGTCCTGATTTTGTGATTGAGTTACTTTCTCCTAATGATAGTTTGAAAAAAACTCAAGACAAAATGCAAGAATATATGGAAAATGGCTGTCGGCTGGGTTGGTTAATTAATTGCAAAAATCAACAAGTTGAGATTTACAGAATTGGTAAAGAAA
>Ga0208358_1000051_pt1 | contig 36936 bp, 19 predicted proteins | sample LakMenEpi10Aug09_FD_150685 | JGI IMG/M metagenome (GOLD analysis project Ga0208358, IMG submission 150685) | Freshwater microbial communities from Lake Mendota, WI - 10AUG2009 deep hole epilimnion (SPAdes) | ecosystem: Environmental > Aquatic > Freshwater > Lake > Epilimnion/Euphotic zone ... | reverse complement strand
CTGGTAATCTTACTGGTGAGCTAACATCAGGTCAACTACCACCTTTTTGGCAAGAAGAAATTGCTCCCAGTTATAATCATAGTGATATTAATAACAACGTAGGCGAGGTTGGTTCAGTCAGGAGTGATAGTTATTCAACTATTGGGGACACTAAATTATCGCTTGATAAGCATGAACCAATATCGAGCCCATCTATATCAAGATCATCTATCAAAATCAACAATTCTCCACCACCACAACGGCAAAGAAAAGATGACTTTGAGGATGACGATTTTGATTTGGACGAGTTTGAATCTGCTTTCGGGGCAGAAGATGAGGTGAATTTAGAGACTGATCCGGCTGAAGATACTAGCAAAATTTCCCATGTAGACAGTAATAACAATTACATAGGGTTTTTAAACAACTTTGATGAATTTGATGATCTCCCTGATACACCAGGATTTGAACCCACGGAAGATGAGAGATGGAAATCAGGATCTTTGAACAGTCGGGGAAGTTCCGTATATGAAATTGATAACTCATTCGATGATGAAAACATTGAAGCCTATGAAGATCATAACCATAGTGATCCAGAACTATTCACAATTACTGGACCTGGTACTGGCGCTAAAGAACCAGCGCCTGTGTTTACGAAATCAGAGGTTGCCAAGGTAAAATCCAATATAGCTGTTGAACAGGGATTATTTGCACGCTTTAAAAATGCCTCCTTAGACGAGAAACAATGGTGGATAGCTGGAACTGTGGGTTTGGTATCAATGGTAGGTATAGCGTCAGCTACTGCATTAGCCCTGTCAATGTCACCAACTAAACAACAGGAATCCGTAAGAAACACGGGTTTATTAATGGCCTTGGTCGCAGGAGCTACAGGTGCAGCCACCGCTGGGTTGATGGGTAATCTCACTCTTACACAAATTCGTCGTACTACTAAGGATCTGCAAAATCAGTTTGATTTGGTCAATCAAGGGAATTTGAACGTAGAAGCGACAGTCTATTCACAAGATGAATTGGGCGACTTAGCTACTAGCTTTAATGATATGACTAGGGTGATTTTCACAACTACCAATGAAACCCAACGTAAAGCTATGGAGATGGAGGAAGCTCAAGAAAACCTGCAACGGCAGGTAATTCGTCTTCTTGATGATGTAGAAGGAGCAGCCAGAGGAGATTTAACAGTTCAAGCCGAAGTGACAGCGGACGTACTTGGAGCGGTAGCTGATGCTTTTAACCTGACAATTCAAAACCTCCGGGATATTGTTCAACAGGTAAAAGTGGCAGCCCGTGATGTCACTAAAGGTTCAACCAATTCAGAAACCTTTGCTAGAGCCTTATCTGGGGATGCTTTACGACAAGCGGAAAAGTTAGCTGTGACACTGAATTCTGTACAGATAATGACAGCTTCTATCCAACGGGTAGCAGAAGCAGCTAGGGAAGCGGAAGCTGTAGCCCGTGATGCTAGTAAAATCGCTCAGAAAGGGGGGGAAGCGGTCGAAAATACGGTAGCGGGGATTTTGGAAATTCGGGAAACAGTGGCAGAAACTAGCCGAAAAGTGAAACGATTGGCAGAATCTTCTCAAGAAATTAACTCTATCATTGCCATAGTTTCACAAATTGCCTCTCGCACCAATTTGTTAGCTCTTAATGCTAGTATTGAAGCAGCAAGAGCGGGAGAAGCGGGTCGAGGATTTGCTATTGTGGCTGATGAGGTGCGACAGTTGGCAGATCGGTCTGCTAAGTCTTTAAGAGAAATTGAACAAATTGTGATGCAAATTCAAAGCGAAACTAGCTCAGTTATGACAGCAATGGAGGAGGGTACACAACAGGTAATTCATCAAACTAAATTAGCAGAAGAGGCCAAGCGATCGCTTGATAACATCATTCAAGTAGCTGATCATATTGATCTTTTAGTACGATCAATTACTAGTGATACCATGGAACAAACGGAAACTTCTCGCGCTGTAGCACAGGTAATGCAATCTGTGGAATTAGCGGCTCAAGAAACTTCTCAAGAAGCACAGCGGGTTTCTGGAGCATTGCAACATTTGGTGGGGGTATCCCGCGACTTGATTTCCTCTGTGGAACGCTTCCGAGTGGATGCTATCGAATCAAGGTGACAGGGGACAGGGGAAAGGTAATGGGTAATAAGTAATTGGTAATAGGTAATAAGTAACAGGTAATACATAATCTTGCCTCTAACCACCGACAACTGACAACTGACAACTAAAAACCCTATTTAACTAACTATGCAGCAGGAACAACAACAACGGATTTTAGGTTATTTTCTCGAAGAAGCCAGAGAACACTTAAACACTATTGAACAAGGATTACTGAATCTCCAAACTACCTTGGAAGATTCAGAAATGATTAATGAGGTCTTCCGTGCCGCTCACTCTATCAAAGGTGGTGCGGCCATGTTAGGTTTAAGTAGTATTCAGCACACATCACACCGTCTTGAGGATTGTTTCAAGATTCTTAAGGAAAATCCTATTCAAGTAGACCAAAAGTTAGAATCTTTACTACTGGATGTCTGTGATACCTTAAAAGCCCTGATAGAAAATCTTGGCAATCCCTTTGGTTTGTCGGAGGAAAAAGCTCAAGCTCTGATGTCTAAAACTGAACCAGTTCTAAAATGGCTGAATGACCATATAGAAACGTTGTTGAAACAAGGAAATAGTGGAGTAAAAAACCTTAATAACTTACCCACAACCCATTTACAAGTAGAGACATCTGTTCCCCCACAAAAACCACCTATAGTCACTAAACAACATCAGGATTGGAAAAATTTCCAAGCTCAGGTATTAGAAATTCTTCGGGAAATGCTACAGCAGTTTAAACAAACTAACTTGGAGATTTCTCGCAAAAATTTGCAAAAATGCTGTCATCAATTATCAAAAATTGGCAGGGACTTAAATTTACCCAATTGGTGCAGTTTGTGTGAATCGGCAGCCCTAGCTATATCCAATCCCAATAATAGTTATCTGACTTTAGCGAAAATCATTATTACTGAAATTAAACAGGCTCAAGAATTAGTTCTCAAAAATAAAGATGCAGAAATTGCTATTAGTCAACAATTAGAAACTCTTTGTCCTCGTCCACAACAATCATTATTGGCATTCGAGAACACAGAAATTCAGGAACCTTTATTGACAGGAACAACAGAACTAAATGTAAAACCACCAGCGTCAGTAAATGCGACTAATCTAACTGAACTTATTGATAAATCTAGATCTTTATTTAATCATCGTCAATCAACCTTAATTCACAATCATTCAGAAATAGGAGTTTCTGAGCTAAATAATCTTGCTGATTTATTTGCAGATGATACACAAGAGTTAAATGATAATTGGCAACAAGGAGAAATATTAGGAAATGTTACTAATTATCAACTAGGAATTACCAAAGGTAATGATAGTGAAGAACTGAATATAAATGATGATTTAGATAGTTTACTCTTCTTTGAAGATGATGATGAATATCAAATAAATGCAAGTAATAACGACGATTTAAATATTTTATTTGATGATAATTTTTTAGAACCTGAGGCTATATATTTAGCAGATTTGGAAACTGAAATATCTAGCTTAGAATCTAGAGAAAATAATAATCTGTGGTCAAGTAATACAGATTTAGAATTCCCATCAGATGATGTAATTACAGAATTAATTTTAATTTCTAGAGAATCTCAACAACCGCATCTGAAAAATAGGGAAATTAGCACTAATAAGTTAGAAGAGTTATACCCAAATACCGGAGATGATAGTGAATTACCACCGGAAGCGGTTCAATTATCGGTTACTGCCAAAACAACCAAACCAGAAAATATTACCATCTCTAAAATAGGTATAGAACCGGAAATTAGTGTTGATAATTCCTTATTTTCAGCTAAGAAGCAGGGACAAAAATATACTAGTTCTCCAGAAAAAATTATTCCTAAAACTGTAGAGGTATCAAAAACACAACCATCAGTTCCAGAAAGTTCATCATTAGATAATTTGTTTGAAGAGGTAGGAAAAAATAGGTCGTCGCTAACCCAGGAAATTGATGATTTATTTGATACACCTGAAATCAAAACAAATGTTTCTAATTCAATGGATGATCTTGATAACTTCTGGGACGATATAGGTACAACAGAATCAGAAAGCACTACTTTAGTTAATCAGGATGGAACTAAGGAATTAGAGGAAAGTTTGTCTAGTGCCTTCTTTGAAGTTGTTACAACAAATCAGCAATTACCTGTCAGTAATAGTTCAAATAAAAAAGAGTTTAATCCAGTTTTTCAAGAACAAGAACAGTCATTTGATCTATTTTTCACATCAGATAAAGAAGATAATTTATTTGATGATGTTGTAGATGCAAACTCTAACACTGTTCCCGGTATTGTATTTAATAAGTTGTCTGTAACTAAATTTAGTGATTCATCTTCTACACTCCGCACTCCTCAGGAAACAAGAGCAAATACACCACTGGTTAAGGCTGTTGAAGATAGCAATGATGATAATTTAATCTTTTTTGAGGAGGATATAACAGATTTTTCAAATAGCGTTTCGGAAGAATTAATTAATGAGTTAGTAATATATTCTGAAAAAGAGACTGCATTATTGGAAGCAGAAGCTAACTCAGATTTTACTAATTCTAATTTAGAACTACAATCAAATCCGACAACAAATTTAGTTTTTGCGGGGGGCAAAACTTCTACAGAATTAGATTCAAAAACGACCGTAGAAGAATTTTTAGAAGATGAATTTGCCGTATTAGCAGCAATTTTAGATGAACCTGTCAGCGAAACTACAGTAGAAGAATTTTCAGTGGATGAATTTGCAGAATTAGAAGCGATTTTATCCCCAGTAGCGACAGAAATTACCCATGATGATGCTACTCAAGACGAAGATTTTGCAGAATTAGAAGCCTTGTTAGGTGGGAATGAAGATAACAAACCGGAGGTGACATTACAAATTAGCCGACCCGCTGTTTCTCATTCCTCGACTTCAGAACAAAAACTCAACACCCCTGCTCCGATTCCCCCATTAGTTAAATCTCAAAATACCTTTTCTGCTCAAAGACCTGCTCAGGACATCCAGAAATTAGAAGAGGAATTTAGTGAATTAGAGAACTTATTAGAACAGTCCGATAAAATATCTAACATATCAACGATATCGGGAAAAACTTCTACTAGTAAAATCCCTCGTCCAACTACTCGGCGGACTCCTCGAGAAGAAAGTATGAAAATTCCAGTTAAACAACTGGATGATATGAGTAATTTAGTTGGGGAGTTGGTGGTAAATCGCAATACTTTAGAGCAGGATCATGAGCGGTTGCGACAGTCACTAGATAGCTTATTGGTTCAGGTGCAGCATCTGTCAGACGTAGGTGTGAGAATGGAGGAATATTATGAGCGATCGCTCTTAGAAGCTTCTCTTTTGGCCAGTCGTCGCTCTAGAGAACATGATAATTCATCCAATGCCGATAATCGTGGGTTTAGTGAAATCGAAATGGATCGATTTACGCCCTTCCATATTCTAGCCCAAGAAATGATTGAATTTATTGTGCGAATTCGGGAGTCAGCCAGTGATATTGATTTTATTACTGAAGAAACAGAACAGGTATCCCGACAGTTACGCCAAGCAACTAATCAGCTACAGGAAGGATTGACAAAAGCCCGAATGGTTCCATTTTCCCAAGCTATTGATCGTTTGCGGCGAGGAGTACGAGATAATGCGATTAAATATGGCAAACAGGTAGAGTTAACGACAGAAGGTGTTGAGACCTTGGTTGACAAGATGATTCTGGATCAACTCACAGATCCTTTAACTCACATGGTCAATAATGCGATCGCCCATGGAATTGAAACCCCAGAAGTGCGTCAAGCAGCAGGTAAATCACCTGTAGGTACTATTAATATTCGTGCCTTACAACAAGGAAACCAAACTATCATTTCTGTCAGTGACGACGGTGGGGGCATTGATCATCAAAGGGTGAAAAACAAGGCGGTCAAAAAAGGTATCCTCACCCCTGAACAGGCAAAAACCATGTCCCGGACAGAGGCCTATCAAATTTTATTTCTTCCTAGCTTTAGCACCGCCGATGAAGTAGATGATATCAAAGGTAGGGGTGTAGGCATGAACGTCGTCTACAATGATATCAGCGAAATTCGCGGAACCGTGAGTACCGACTCCACCATAGGTAAAGGAACTACCTTTACAATTCGTCTACCCCTGACACTGAGTATTTGTAAAGCTTTATTCTGCATTTCCGACCAAACCAGAATCGCTTTCCCAATGGACGGAGTGGAGGATACTCTTAATATCCCCACTAAAGATATTCAGCGAGACGCTGATGGACAATCATTTATTGTCTGGAGGGATACTGTCCTGCCTTTCCAACCTTTAAAAGAGATTTTAGTTTTTAATCGTCACCTGACCCGGGGGAAGGTTTATGGTACTCACCAAGATGATGATATGATGTCTGTAATCGTTGTCCGCTCTGGTAGTACAATGATTGCGTTACAAGTTGATCAAGTCCTGAGTGAGCAGGAAATTGCAATTAAGCAGTTTGAAGGTCCAGCACCTAAACCCAGTGGTGTCGCAGGTGCTACGGTTCTTGGTGATGGAATGATTATGCCCATTGCTGATGTAATAGAAATCATTGATATCTTCCAAGGTAAGATGTCTAAAAATATGGGTGGAAATTGGCAGCATACAGGTTTACCCGACCAGCCAATTCCTACTAATAAGGTGGAACCGGTGGTATTAATTATTGATGACTCGATTACAGTTCGAGAACTTCTATCTCTGACTTTTACTAAAGTCGGTTATCGTGTAGAACAAGCCCGTGATGGCCAAGAAGCTTGGGATAAACTCCGTTCTGGTTTACCTTGCGATATCATTTTCTGTGATATTGAAATGCCACGTTGTGATGGATTGGAATTTCTCTCACGGATTCAGAAGGATGGTTCGTTCGCTAATTTACCTATTGCGATGCTCACTTCTCGTGGTGCTGATAAGCATAGACAAATGGCTTTGCAACTCGGTGCTGGTGGCTACTTTACCAAACCTTATTTGGAAGAAGCTATTTTAGAAGCGGCTGCTCGAATGCTAAAAGGGGAAAATTTGGCAGCTACTGTTTAATGGATAACAGGTAATAGATAATGGGCAATTAATCACCTTGAGGATATCTTTACTGTTCCCTATTCCCTATTACCCATTATCCGTTATCTATTTCCTGTAACTTGTGTACTAGCAACTTTGGCGGCTTGTAACATGGGAGTATTAGTAACAGAATTATTAGCCAAGGTAAACAGGGGATTGGATAAAATTCCAGAAATAGTAGTAGCTATTAAAGTGACTATCAAACCCACTTGTAAGGGTCTAAGTCCTGGTAAGTCCCAACGAACTTGGGGATAATTTTTGACTACCTCGGACATTTCTTGAGGTTCTTTAACTACCATCATCTTAACTACACGAATGTAGTAATAGATAGAAACCACACTAGTAATTAAACCGAGTAAAACTAACCAATAAAGACCAGCTTGCCAACCAGCCCAAAATAGGTAAATCTTCCCAAAAAACCCAGCTAGTGGGGGAATACCACCCAAAGACAACAAAGAAATACTTAGACCTAAGGTAAGAAGAGGATCTTTTTGATATAAGCCAGAGTATTCAGAGATTTGGTCTGTTCCGGTTCGCAGGGAGAATAATACTACACAGGTAAAGCCGCATAGGTTCATAAACAGATATACCAGGAGATAGAAAATCATACTGGAATAACCGGCATCAGTTCCTGCGATTAAGCCAATCATCACAAACCCAGCTTGGGCAATAGATGAATAAGCTAACATCCGTTTCATGCTAGTTTGGGCTAGGGCGACAACGTTACCCAATACCATACTCAGTACCGCAAGGGCAGTGAAGACAAATCTCCATTCATCTGCTACGATTGGGAAAACGGTGGTTAAGAGACGGATAGCCAGGGCAAATCCGGCAGTTTTAGAACCAACGGATAAAAAAGCAATAACTGGAGTTGGTGCGCCTTCATAAACATCTGGTGTCCATTGGTGGAAGGGTGCTGCGGAAATTTTAAAGCCAATACCCGCAATTACGAAAACTAGAGCAATTACCAAACCCAGGGATTGACTAACATCTGCTTTGGCGATGCCTTGAGCGATCGCACTTAGTTCTGTTTGTCCACCAGATAAACCATACAACAGCGAGACACCATACAAAAACACTGCTGTACTGGAAGCACCAATTAACAGGTATTTCAACGCTGCTTCATTGGAACGGGAGTCCCGTTTTGTATAACCTGTCAGCAAATAAGAGGAAATACTCAACGCTTCTAGAGAGATGAAAATCATCACCAACTCATTAGCACCGGATAAAAACATTCCTCCTAAGGTCGCAGTCATCAAAATAGCGATAAATTCGGCTAAAGCCGTACCACTTTGTTCAACGTAGCGAATTGACATTAATATTGTCACCAAGGCAGACAGGGCGATGATACCACGAAAAACAATACTCAGGTCATCACCATTAAAACTACCAGTAAAGGCAATGGGGGTAGTTGTATCCCATTGGAAGTATAGAGCGATAATCGCGGCCGTTAAACCGAGTATAGCTAGATATCCAATCCAGCGAGCAGATGTCCGTCCCAAAATCAAATCAACAATCAAAACCCCCAAGAGGGTAATCATGACGATTCCTTCTGGTAAAATCGTTCCAGCATTTAACTGGGATGCAAAATTAGCAAAATCCATGAGATATATAGGTTTTAGCGATTAAACATTAGGGCTGATACAAGTTTATTCTATCTATACTTCTTGACCAAAATTGCATTGATCTTTCTATCTTTAACAGTTGATAATTTTTATATTTGATCAATAGCTTCACCAAATTGAAAAAAGCCTTGATTTGTAGGTTCGGTTGAATGAAACCCAAAGTATGCGTATTTGCTGTTGCTTAACCCAACTTACAGAAAACAGTGAAGGTATTTTTTAATATCAGATCAAAAAGTGAGCAGTTTCCACCCTGATAAGTTAAATGATAGCAAAAGTTACAGGCAGTTGTAAAGTTATTGATTCCCAGAATTCCTGTTAAACCCGTGATTTCAATCTTAATGGGTACAAAGCGGTTGAAGATGAGACATGGCAATAATTTGAGAAAATAAGGGGGTTGAGACTCGTTTTTTAACCTTGGTTTTATTTAATCAATAAAAAGGCAAAATCCCCGACCTCTCAAAGAAATCGGGGATATGATTGAAAATTAACCCTTACAGAATTGGAGCAAACTGAGATTTATCAGGTACTTCCGCGTACTCAGCCACAATTTGTCTAAGTTCATCACCATTAATGGTTTCTTTTTCAATTAACAAATCAACTAAACGATCTGCGAGACTACGATGATCACGCATAATCTGTTTAGCATTGGTATAGCATTCTTCCACTATCATTCTGACTTGAGCATCAATACGACAAGCGATAGACTCAGAATACTCAGAACGGGTTGTCCAGTCACGACCGAGGAACACCTCACCCTGCTGGCTTTCTAGGGATAAAGGACCCAAATCCGACATTCCGAACCGTGTTACCATTTGTCGAGCCATTCCTGATAACTGCTGTAGATCTCCACCAGCGCCAGTTGTGACCTCTGCTGCTCCAAAAATTACTTCTTCCGCAGCCCGACCACCTAAAGCCCCGGTAATTCTGGCCTTTAGCTGAGAACGGCTAATTAAACCTTGTTCTTCATTAGGCATAAACCAAGTTAAACCCTGGGCTTGTCCTCTGGGAATCAAAGTCACCTTTTGTACAGGGTCATGGTCTTTAAGTAAAGTTCCCACTAAAGCGTGTCCAATTTCATGGTAAGCAATCAACCGCTTACTCTTGCTATCTACCAGGGGAGTACCTTCCATACCCGCAACTACGCGGTCTACAGCATCATCAATTTCTGCTAAAGTGATACCTTCTTTGCGTCTTCTAGCAGTGAGAATCGCCGCTTCATTGAGGAGGTTAGCTAAATCTGCACCGGTAAATCCTGGAGTGCGACGGGCGATCGCTTCCAAGGATACGCTTTTATCCAACTTCTTATTTCTAGCATGAACTTGTAATACTTCCAAACGGCCTTTAATGTCTGGAGCATCTACAGTTACTTGTCTATCGAAACGACCAGGACGCAACAAAGCGGCATCTAGGACGTCAGGACGGTTAGTAGCAGCAATAATAATAATGCCAGTATTGCCTTCAAAACCATCCATTTCCGTTAATAATTGATTAAGGGTTTGTTCCCGTTCATCATTCCCACCACCAATACCAGCGCCCCGTTGACGACCCACAGCGTCAATTTCATCAATAAAGATAATACAAGGAGCGTTATCTTTCGCTTTTTTAAACAAATCACGGACACGGGAAGCGCCCACACCCACGAACATTTCCACAAATTCCGAACCAGAGATAGAGAAGAAAGGTACACCAGCTTCACCCGCAATGGCTTTAGCGAGTAAAGTTTTACCAGTTCCTGGGGGTCCTACTAATAGTACACCTTTGGGAATGCGAGCGCCCACAGCGGTAAATTTCTCAGGTTGTTTGAGGAAAGTGACAACTTCTTGTAATTCTTCCTTTGCTTCTTCAATTCCTGCCACATCATCGAATTTTACCCCAGTTTTCGCCTCCATTTGGAAACGAGCGCGAGATTTGCCAAAATTCATCGCTTGTCCAGGACCACCGGGAAGATTATTAGAACGACGGAACAAAAAGAACAATCCCGTAATCAATAAAACTGGGAAAATTAAATTACCCAAAACTCCCCAGATTGCCCCGTCATTTCGCATGGGATGGGCATCAAAACTGACTTGCTTTTCCCGGAGCTTTTGGATTAATTCAGGAGCATTCACAGGCAAATCTACCCGCCAACGTTGGATGCGGTTTTCGATGTCTTGGTCATTAGCTTCGATAATTGCTGTTCTCCCACCATCGTATAAATCCACACTGGTAACGCGGTCTGCGTCTAAATATTCCAGAAAGCGCCCGTAGGTCATGCGGGTATTGGCGGCATTTTTGCCTGTGTCCGCAGGAGTGCTGGCAAATGATCCTTGCCAGAAGAAAAAGCCGATTACCAAAGCCAGCACTGACCAAAGTGCCACGACTCTCCAAGAGAATTTCATCTTTAATTTACCTCTAGATACTAATATGACTGCTTTTGTAACGGATGTTTATAAATCCATTTTGTAATTTGAGCCATAAAACGTCGGTTTGCTTATGGCAGATTCATCAAGTTTGTCTAGAATCTTAATTAAATTTAACCTAATTCTCATACTAATACCAATTAAAAATTAAAAATTAAAAGTTAAATATTCCCAAAGTCATGCCTAGTAAGGATTTGGGGCTAATTTATATTTTGCTATCTCTATTACTAATTTTATGCTGGACTGCACAGGATTACCAAATTCATTTATATTATTTATGCTTTAAAGCTCAATATAACGCAGAGATTATGGAGAATGAACCACGAAAAACCGAAGGTAAGAGTTCAAAACAGCTTAATCGTTCGATTCCATCGGTAGGGGTTTCGGCAAATGTACTAATCTTCCTCCACTCCCAACTGGTGGTGTCATGATATCGGATCATGCTTGAGAAATGGTTTCTTTAGATTCTGGAGGGTATTCTGTATGGTTAAAGTTTGCCCATTGTTGATCTAGAGCGTGCGTTTTTAGTTGTTTGATGGTACGATTTAGGAAGAATTCGTTTTCACCAAAGTGTAAATATGTTGACATTGATTATTTTGTACCACTCTGGTGATAACTTTGACACATAAGTGCGATCGCCCCCTCCATTACCATAAGCTGTAGCTCTCATCAAATGCTAGGATACAGACTGGAAACATCAATTGTGGCAATGTGTTTGTGAAAACTTAGTACAGAAATTACCAATTTTTAACGCCAACCTACTTAAACATCTCCGAAAAATATTGTAGAGCCGAGAATCCCTACCTAGGTCACGTCTCTACAAAGGTTTTAAATCACACACATAATTCTCACAAGATGTCTAATCATTTACTTACCTTGCGTAATGGTCAAACTATAAGGTAAAGATTCATGTTGCTTGTAAGAACCAATCCAAATTTGATAATCACCTGATATCCATTCCCCAACAATACCAGGGTTTTTACCGTCAAAATCATCATTACACCAAGTTCCACCAGGTCCTTTAATAATCATGGTGGTGTCCGCAGGACCTTGGACTAATAATTTTAGGTATTTAAATTCACCAACGAGTTTCAGTTTATGGCTTGGTTTTTGTTCCATAAATCCTTGACAAACCCCAGTTATTGGTGTTTGTATTTTTCCAGCTATTTTGCTTCCCTCTACTGAACCACCACTCATCCCCCTCAGTATCAATGGATCTGGGGAAAATGGATGTTGAATAGTCACGTCTCCAAAAATCTCTGGGGGTATTTGAGCATTAACCACTGGATTAAATCTTGCTGTAATAAAGATTACAGCTATCATCCCTGTAGAAAAAGCTGCTTTTGACATTGTAATTAGAGAAAATTCCTAAAGACTTTAAAGACACCAATATCGGGACTCAAGTTCCTTTAGAAACAAAACTTGAGTACCGTAGAAGGAAATTCAAAATTTCAGAAAACTCTTACCCATTACCTATAACTTAGGGCTTACTGCTAATTGCTTGACATAAACGGGCCTTATCTAAACCAATTTGATTTAATAGTAACCAAGATTCAATTAAATCAGGTCCATGTACATCCCCAGTTAAACCCGCTCTGAGCGATCGCATCACTAAGCCCTTTTTTACATTCTCTGTTTTCACAACTTGCTTAATTATACCTTGGGCAATATCTGTTGATAAATTTGGCTGACTCTCTAAAGCCGTAATAACTGCTTGCAATACAGTCTTAACACCCTCTTGCTGTAGCTGTTGACCGCCTTCCTCAGTCAATTCTACCCCATCAGTAAAAAATACTTTGGTCATATCCACAGCATCTACCAATCGAGTTAAACTAGCAGCAATCAGCCCCGTCAGTGATTCTAACCAAGGACGTTCTCTCCCACCGTTAAATTGATACCCAGCTTTTTCCCAGAAGGGAATAAGTAAATCTGTAAGTTCCCCAACTGGCTTATGATGGAGATATTGGCTACTTAACCAATCCAATTTATCCCAGTCAAATTTAGCACCAGCTTTATTTACCCGGTCAAAGCTAAAATCCTTAGCTGCTGATTCTAAATTGAATATTTCTTCAGTAGAATCCACGGGCGACCAACCCAGTAAAGTCATATAATTGACTAAGGCTTCCGCAGTAAAACCCATTTCCTGAAAGTCACAAATGGAAGTTACTCCATCTCGTTTCGAGAGTTTTCGCCCTTCTTGGTTTAAAATCAAGGGTGTATGGGCAAATTCGGGAATTTTTGCCCCCAAAGCTTCATATAGTAAAATCTGTTTAGCTGTATTAGCGATATGGTCTTCACCCCGAATCACATGGGTAATTTGCATATCAATATCATCTACAACCACTACAAAATTATACAATGGTTGACCTGTACCATCAGTAGCAGCACGGGCAATGACCATATCACCACCTAAATCGCTACCACGCCAACTCATTTTACCCCGTACTAAGTCATTCCAGACAATTTCCCGGCTGTCATCTATTTGAAAACGAATTACCGAAGAACGTCCTTGAGCTTCAAATTCAGCCCTTTGTTCTGGGGTGAGGTGACGGTGACGGTTATCATAACGAGGTGCTTCCCCTCTGGCTTTTTGCGCTTCCCTCAAAGCATCTAACTCTTCAGATGTAGTATAGCAGCGATAAGCCAATCCTTGATCTAGTAATTTTTGAACCGCTTCTTTGTAAAGATGGAGACGTTGAGATTGAAAAAATGGACCCTCATCCCAATTCAACCCTAACCAGCGCAACCCATCTACAATATTATCCGTATATTCTGGACGCGATCGCTCTAAATCTGTATCTTCTATTCTTAAAATAAACTTACCATCATGGTGACGAGCAAACAAATAATTAAATACAGCCGTTCTCGCTGTACCAATATGTAGGTTTCCGGTAGGACTTGGAGCTATGCGGACTCTGACGGTCACAGTTGATTCTCTCTTTTATAAATCACAATTATATCTACTTATACAGAAAAATATGAGCTTTTATCTTAAACTCATTATTTCTTGTTCAGCGCTTGGGAACGGGACTGACGGGGCTCGAACCCGCAACTTCCGCCGTGACAGGGCGGTGCTCTAACCAATTGAACTACAGTCCCTTGCGTTTGACTTAACTTTCACCATTATGCCTATTCTTTTTCTAGTTGTCAAGTAGTTTGGAAAATTTTTTTTGAATGAACTGTGAGCAAGACCAAATTGAGTGAACAACCCATAAAACTCTTTACAAAAAAACAGGAACATAGTATAAATCAGTAAGACCAACACACTACTGTTGATAATACTGGTATGGCAGCACCCCAAAACCTAGAAGCAGTAACCCCAATACTAGAAAGCTACTTGACTGAGTTCAAAAGTCGGGTATTTTCAGTAGCTATATCACCCCAGGGACGGGAATGGGTTGCTGTAGGTTTAGAAAATGGCACTATTGAGATTTGGAATTTGCTAACTAAGACAAGGTTTTTAAGTTCTGAAGGTCTTGAAGGTCATAGAGGTGCTATCTGGTCAGTAGCTTTTAATCACAACGGTACACAGCTAGTGAGTGGCGGTTCTGATCAGACAGTGCGGTTGTGGAATGTTACAAAAACAACTATAGCTTCTGTAAGTACCCCTTTATGGATTCATGAGGATTTTGTCAAGTCAGTAGCATTCAATCACAACAGCACACAGGTAGTGAGTGGCAGTGATGACAAGACAGTGCGGCTGTGGGATGCCACTAGACTACAAATAAGTCCATTCCAATCTTTATTTCATAAGGATTTTGTTAAGTCAGTAGCATTTAATTACGACGGCAGTATGCTTGTTAGTGGTGGTCGTGATAACATGGTGAGGTTATGGGATGTTAAGACTGGACAAGCTATAAATAGACCTTTATGGGTTCATGACGATTTTATCAGATCAGTAGCTTTTAGTCCCGACGGTAGTATGGTCATGAGTGGTAGTCGGGACAAGACAGTAAAATTATGGAATGTCGCAACTGGACAAGCTATTGGTGAACCATTCTATCATACAGATGATGTGAGATCAGTAGCGTTTAGTCTGGACGGTAGTATGTTTGTGAGTGGCAGTAGTGATAATAAGGTGCGGTTGTGGGATATTTCCGACCCTGGGCACCAACAGCAAATAATTATCGGAGAACATGAAAACCCAGTTTATTCTGTTGCTTTTGACCCCCAAGAAGAGGACATTATTATCAGTGCTAGTACAGATGGTATCAAAGTTTGGCGTTTAAATGTTCATCGTGTTGCCCAAGCTTTTAGTAATGACAAAGCCAATGGTAAAGACACTCTAGGTATAAAGAAAGAACTAGAATCGTTAGCTGATGTGTTAATGTTACGGAGTCTAGAACCTCCTTTAGCAATGGCAATTTTAGGCAGTTGGGGTAGTGGAAAATCCTTTGGTATGCACCTGATAGAAAAACGAATTACTGCGATTCGTTGTCAAAAACTAAATGGGGAAAAAACATGGGGTAACACGGGAAAAGAAAAGGATCTTTCTGTTTTTGTTGGTCATGTTTATCAAATCAAATTTAATGCCTGGAGTTATGCTAAATCTAATTTGTGGGCAAGTTTAATGCAGACTATTTTTGAGCAACTTGACCGACAATTAACTTTAGAACAGCAGTTAGGAGAAGTTTCTAATTTACTAGATGGAGGTGAAGTTTGGAAAGCACTCAATCAAATGAGTGATAGTGATAGAAATGCAATATTAGAATCAGAATTAGCTCCAGAAGTATTTGCTAAATTAGAAGATGGTAATAATGCACTTTGGGATATTCTGAGTAAAGTTAGAAAAGAAGAACAAGAGAAATTAAAAAAATCAGAATCAGAATTGGACATTTTAGAAATAGAGGTGCGAAGTAAAAATGAAGAAATAGAAAAAAAAGTAAATCAAGAATTTGAAAATAAATCAAGAATTATTATCTTTTTGACTCAATTTAAAGAACTGAGAAAAGCTGATTTTGGTGATTCTATTCTTAAAGATTTTTTGAATGACTACGGTTTTAAAAATCAACAAGATTTAGAAAATAGATTTCCAATTTTTAAAGATTTAGATAAATTACAGGAATCTGATTTAGTTGAAAAAATTCAAGATTTGATTAAAAATCCAAATAGTGAAATAGAGAATACAATAGAGAATATTATTAAACAATCCGAGAAAATCAAGAATTTTGTAGAAGAACAACCTAGTGAAATAGTTGGATTAATTGAAATTATTCAAAAAGATAAAAGCACCTTATATAGATTTTTATTAGTTATATCTTTACCGTTTATATCTTATTTTCTAATCGTGAACGTTTTACCAACCGTATTACCATGGTTAACTACAGTTTCCACAATTCCTGCGATAGGTTTTGGAATTGAAATTTTAAGAAAATCAAGAAATTTTCAACGTAGAGTTAGTAGATTATTTCAAGTAGCGAAGGAAAGCATAGAACAGGAAAAACAGAAACTAGCTGCGGATAAAGATAAGAAAATTCAATCTGAAATTGACCGTCAAAATTCTGAACAACAGAGAAAAATAGAAAAACTAAAAGATCAGATTCAAAGACAAAAACAGCGTATTGGTTTGACTGGTAAATATAAATCATTATTAGATTTTGTTAATACCCGATTAGATGATAATTCCTATCAAAAATTACTGGGATTAATGCACCAAATTCAAGATGATTTAGCGGATTTATCTGACCATTTAACCTATAAACCAGAAAAAATAAATAATCCTGACAAACTCGAAGTTCTGAAAGTACATTTCCCTAGAGGACCAGCAAGAATTGTTTTATATATAGATGATTTAGATCGTTGTCCTCCTGACAAAGTTGTTGAAGTTTTAGAAGCTGTACAATTATTATTAAATACCGAGATTTTTATCATTGTTTTAGCAATAGATGATCGTTATATTGGTCGTGCTTTAGAACAAGTTTATGAAGGAGTTTTAAAACGTGGTGCTACTCCTTCTGGTATTGATTATTTAGAGAAAATCATCCAAATTCCCTACAGAATGCGACCCATTAACAAAGATATGACAGAAAAATTTTTAAGATCTTTGATAGATATTGAAGATAAACCGCAAGAAGATCAACCTCAAAAAGAAAAAATAACTATATGGGAGGATAATTCTGAAAAAGGAAATATGGAATTGTTTACTTATTCTGATAAAATTTCTGAACCCATAAATGAAGAAAATTATAACAAAGAAAATGATAGTGAAAAAACCCCAAGTTCTGAAAATCAAACCTCGTTAGTGGATTTTCAAAAAGTCACCTCCCAAAAATTCACTTCTGAGGAAGTTCAGTGGATATCAGAATGTTGTAAGTGCGTAGACTTGAATCCCAGAACTACAAAGAGACTGATTAATATTTGCAAAATCCTGAAAAACATCTGGACTCCAGGTCCCAATGATAGAATATGGAAAGAAGAACCAGAAGAAAAATATAAACGAACATTAATAGCATTTCTGGCTTTAGCTGGTAGATATCCTCAAGAAATGCGGAAATTATTAGAAGAGATTTATTTAGAATTTGAAGAAACCAATATAAATACAGTTAAAATAATCAAATACAAGTGGTTAAATCGCTTACAAAATTTAGATCCATTAATGGATACACATAACCAAAGAGAATGGAAAAAGTTTAAAAACGACCTTAATAAAATGCCTCCCCAAGAGTTTGTTTTTGACAAAAGGACATTTAACTTAGCTGTTTCCTTCTGCTTTGTCGGTGATCTTGGATATGATCCAGATGATACCTACAATCGTGAATATAAATTTGAAGACCCTCAAAAACAATATGGTTTCAAGAGAATTTAAACCAAAATTTTCACTCCTCTGTGGGACAAAGAACACAATTAAGAGCGAGGAAACCCCGCTCTAACAACTACATATCTAAAATATGTTCTTGTTCACGTTCCACAAAATGCTGGATACGAGTCCGGTAATCTCTGAGAGTTTCATCAACCCAATCCCGGTCACTGCTGTTAACATAGAGATGAACCAAAGGCTCACTAGCATCTGGTAAAATCAAAAGCCAATTGTCATCATAGGGTTGACGAATTTTCACACCGTCAATTAATTCCAAATTTTGAGCGGGGTGGGTTTCGACCAAATAACGCATTAACGCCCCTTTAGCAGTCCAGGGACAGCGAAGGGTGTAATTTCTATTAATCACACGGGGTAATTCAGAACGTACGGTTGCCAGCGATCGCTCTTGAATGGTTAACATTTCAATAAGCTTGGCTATACAGAACATAGAATCAAACCCTGGATGTAATTGGGGAAAAATAAACCCAGTTTCCCCACTACCACCTAGAACCACATGAGGATTTTTTTGACAAGCTTCCATTAAAGCCGTCGGATTAGCTTTAGTGCGAATCACATGGCCATCATGACGATGGGCGACTAACTCGACCGCGCTGGAAGCATGAACAGGAACTACCACAGAACTTCTAGGGTTAGCAGTTAACATCATATCAACCATCAAAGCGGTTAACATTTCACCGCGAATGGGAAAACCCGATTCATCAACTAAAATTAGTTGTTCCCCATTAGCTGATACTTGCACCCCAAAGTTTGCGTTTACGGCCTCGACAACGTGGCCTAATTGAGTTAAAAGTAATTCCCTATCAGCGTTAGAAATTGCCGTTTTATTCAAACTAGCATTTAATACCACTGCATCAGCCCCAAATTTATCCAGCATTTGCGGTAAAATTGCCCCAGAAACGGCGTAAACATAGTCAATGACTACTTTTGCTCGACTGTTACGCAAAGTGTCCACATTTAGTAATTTCTCAAAGGCCTTACAGTAGCGATCCATCAATTGGCTAGAATATATCACATCACCAATTTCATGACTTTGGGAACGACGCATATCTTCTTTAAAATAAGCCCCCTCAATTTTCTTTTCTTGGGCTTTAGAGATATTAATACCCTTAAAATCCATAAATTCAATTAAGATATAATCACGGCGTTCCGGGTGTACCCGCACATGAATACCCCCTGCTACTGACATTGTAGGGATCACAGTCCGGGCGATGGGAATAGCTGTAGTATCTAGGTTTTGCACATCCACACCTACGGACATTAAACCAGCAATTAACGAGCGTGTCACCATGCGGGAAACATTGCGTTGGTCACGGGAAACGGTGACTATTGAACCTGGTTTTAAGGTTGAACCATAAGCAGCGCCTAATTTTACCGCAAACTCTGGAGTAATATCAATATTGGCTAATCCTTGTACTCCCCGCTGTCCAAATAAGTTCCGTTGGGCGGTATTTCCCCAAATCAGATTAATATTGAGAATAGCGCCGGACTCAATTTTCTTACTCGGCCACACCCTTACCCCAGGACTAATTTGCGCTTCTTCTCCTACTGTTGACAAAGAACCTACCACAACCGCTTCTAATATGTGAGCGCGTCTGTCAACACGAGTACCACGAGCAATTACACAAGCTGATAAATGAGCTTCATCACCAATGATTGCTCCATTCCAAATGATTGGTCTTTTTAAATTAGCATCAGCACCAATTGTCACATTATCACCAATTACAGTTCCATCCTCAATTTGTACTCTCGCGCCAATACGGCAATTATTACCAATTACTGCTGGGGTTTCAATTTTAGCTGTAGGATCAATATAAGTATTTTGTCCTATCCATAAACCAGGGGAAATTTCTGGATAGGACACTTTTAACTTCACTTTCCTTTCTAATCCGTCATACTGGGCTTCTCTATAGGCATCTAAGTGACCTACATCACACCAGTAACCATCCGCAATATAACCGTAAATTGGCTCATTTTTTGCTAATAACAGGGGAAATAAATCTTTAGAAAAGTCGCACTCAGTATGTTCTGGTAAATAGTCTAAAACCTCTGGTTCTAAAATATATGTACCAGTGTTGACGGTATCAGAAAAAATTTCACTGGTAGAAGGTTTTTCTAAAAATCGGTTTATACGCCCTTCAGTATCCGTAATTACTACACCAAATTCAATAGGATTAGGCACACGGGTTAAGATTAAAGTCGCTTTTGATTGTTTTTGTCTATGAAATTCAATAGCCGCCGTCAAATCAAAATCTGTGATACTATCACCACTAATAACTAAAAAAGTTTCATCTAAAAGTTCAGTAATATTTTTTACACATCCTGCTGTTCCTAAGGGCTGATCTTCTTCGATAGCATAGGTCATCTGTACACCAAAATCACTACCATCTTGGAAGTAATCACGGAGAACATCTGGTAAATAATGTAATGTAGCAATTACTTCATGAATCCCGTGTCTTTTCAAAAGATTGATGATATGTTCAGCAATTGGACGATTTAAGATGGGAACCATTGGTTTGGGTAAATCGCAAGTTAAAGGACGCAACCGCGTTCCTGAACCACCTGCCATTAACACTGCACGCATAAATCCTCCTAAACTTGACTAAAAATCAAGATATTTTTCTTCCTTTAGTTTGATACAAATATTGAGATTTAAGGAACTTCCGCAAGAAATATCTATTTTGATTTATAAATATTAAAGGAGTCAAATCCCTAACCTTTCTAAGAAGTTGGGGATCTTGTTTTTGACTAATAATTTTCAAATCATACTCCTGTATTTTGTTAGACTGTCACTAGTTGAGGAATTTCTACGGCCACTCCTGTTAAACTAAAAGCACGAACTTCGGTAATTTTCACCTTGACCATTTGTCCTTTAAGTTGATTAATATCACCAGCAAAGAAGGTAAGACGATTCCCCCCCGTTCTTCCCATAACTTGAGTTTTGTCTTTGGTGTTTTCAGCTTCTACTAATACTTCTTCAATGCGTCCAAAGTAACGTTGCGATCGCTCTGCTGCTTTAATATTAACTAAATGATTTAATCTTTGCAACCTATCGCTTTTTGTCTCTTCACTTAGTTGATGATCCCACAAAGCTGCAGGTGTACCTGGACGGGGTGAATAAGCAGCAGTATTTAATAAATCAAACCCGATATCTTCTACTAACTTCAAAGTATTTTCAAACTGTGTTTCTGTCTCACCAGGAAAACCTACAATCGCATCAGCACTTATTGACGCATCCGGCATATACTTTCTAATAGTATCAATAATACGGCGATATTTTTCATGAGTATAGCCACGTGACATGGCTTTCAAAAGCTCATTGTCTCCAGATTGAAAGGGAATATGAAAATGTTCACAGACTTTTGGTAATTCAGCACAAGCTTTAATTAATCTTTCTGTAAAATAACGAGGATGACTAGTAGCGAATCTAATGCGTTCTATTCCTGGTACATCATGTACATAATAAAGCAAATCCGTCAATGTATGCAGATTACGACCTTCGGGAGTAGAGCCGGGTAAATCTCGCCCATAAGCGTCAATATTTTGACCCAGGAGGGTAATTTCCCTATAACCTTGTTGGGCTAAATGTTCGATTTCGTACCTAATTGCCTCTGGTTTCCGGGATTGTTCTACACCGCGCACATTGGGAACTACGCAATAAGTACAACGTTCGTTACAACCATAAATGATATTTACCCAAGCTGTCACCTGACTATCCCGACGGGGTTGGGTGATATCCTCAAAAATGTGAACTTCTTCGGTAGCGACAATTTGATTACCTGCAAAAACCGATTCTAGCAAGTCTTTAAGCCGGTTGGCGTGTTGCGGTCCCATAACTAAATCTAATTCGGGTACTCGTCGCATTAGGGCTTCTCCTTCTTGTTGAGCAACACAACCAGCAACAATCAAAGTTAAATCAGGTTGTTCATGCTTACGTTTAGCTTGCCTACCTAAATAAGAATATACCTTTTGTTCCGCATTATCCCGAATAGTGCAAGTATTGTAAAGGATGACATCAGCTTGATTTGGGTCATCTGACCAACTAAGTCCCATGTCTTCTAAAATACCAGCCATTCGTTCAGAATCGGCCTTATTCATTTGGCAACCAAAGGTAATAATGTGGTAATATCGTTTAGTGGTCATTGGGAATTACGCTTAATCAGTAATGTATATCAAGTCTGTTTACTATTCTATATTGGAGTAGAAGGACATGAAAATTTAAAATCTCAAAATTTTCCCCTTTACCAGTATAGGGAACAAAAGATTGATATGATCAAATTGCCTTGGAAATAGGAATTATCAAGCTTAAAATTTAGAACTTTACTTTATGCTCAGAACACACAACTCCGTCCTTAGAACTCAAAATCCTCTAGTCAGGACTTGTAACCCCGTCCTCAGAACTCAAAACTCCATGCTGAGAACCCGCAACCTCATTCTGAGAAGTCAAAACTTCATTCTCAAAACTCGAAGCTCTATCAAATCCACTGTCGGCACAACAAGCGGTAAAATTAACAACTAACTCTAAATTTACTTTCTCTAGTGTTAGTTAGTATAGTATATCATTAACTAGTCCTGTGGTATACGGATTTTTATTTAGATGTCTAGGAAAAACCGCAATGCAAAGGACAACGAGTGCATAAAGGTAGGGCTACTGCACAATTTTTTATGTTAATCTAACATTAAAAATCTTCCGGGAATACGCATATGACGTATAGTTTATTTGAAATCCCATCTGAAAACGGTAATTATGCGGATGTTGTTTGGGCTGATCCTAGTAACAGCGATCGCAATGCCTACACTCACATAGCCTATGTGATCGAAACAACTGATACTGAAAATAACGTGTTAGATAGACGGGGTATCCGTTTCAAAAACTTACGACACTGGAAAACAATTAATGAAAAATTCCCTACTTTGGTATCGCGCATCAAAGAAAATCATACATATTATGCAGGTGAAAGCGTCCTTGCAGAAGATGATATAAAACCGAGGTATCATATTCAAACTGTTTTGAGACTTGGTGCATTAGAGTTATTGGCAAATATATATTCTGGGCGCATTACCGCCAGTGATAAAGATCCTTTTCCTCATCAACTAGCAGTACAGCAATATGTGAAAACCCATGAGTCTCGGATTAAGCGTATTCTGATCGCTGATGAAGTAGGTTTAGGTAAAACAATTGAGGTAGGCTTAATACTCAGAGATAAACTAATTTCACAAAAAGATGATTTTCGTTGTCTTTATCTAACATCTGGTGGATTGACAGAAGATGTTAAAGAAAAACTGCGTAGTGTCATTAAAGATTCTGGTGATGAAAGTATTATTAGTGTTGTAGATTCTTTTAGAGAATATGGGGATTCTATTAGCCAGAAAGGTATTCGGATTGCTAGTATGCACGCTGCTAGACTCTATCTCGAAGATAAAAGTAAAAAGCAATTACCAAAAGGAGTTAAGCCAAATATCATCATTATTGATGAGTGTCATCACTGTGCCAGCAATGATGATTTAATTGGTAAGTCTGTATCTGGAAAAAATCAAGATAAAGAAACAGCGAATACAACACAGGCATATAAAGCAGCATATCAAATGATCGCAGGTAAGTTTTGGAATGATTCTGAACCACCAGATTTAGTGATTCTGATGAGTGCTACACCTTTCCGATCTAGTGATCAATTTACAAATTTATTGCGATTACTGACACATCAAACAGTATTGACAAATGCCTATGCTAAAGATATTGGCAAACAAGAACTTCTAGCAGCAATATCAACAGAAGACTCACCTGTAACTGTTATTTGGCGACAACAGGATGAAATTCGTAATTGGTCAGACGAGCGATTATTTCCGAAATTAACAATAGTCCGCCCTCATAGAGAAGGTGAGCCAACTCTTGAAAAAACTAATGAAGAGTATCTATCAACATTAGAGAAAATAAAAAGGACTGTACAGCGAATTTATCGAGATCATAATGACAGTTTTGGAGGCTTTGCTACTGCACATCTTGAAACACGCTTGACAAGTAGTTCTTTGGCTGGTGCTTGTTGGCTATTTCGTTGGTGTGTCCGCCATCATCCCAAATGGCAAAATGAAAAAATGTATAAAGCAGATACATCAGATGATACAAAACAATTGAGAAAACTAATCCGCGAAATTTCCAAACGTCTAGCAGAATTTGATGAAAATAGAGATAACTATGCTAAAGATATTATCTTTCCGTCTGATGGTAACTTTTCTTTTGGATCTAAACATTTAGGAGAAGGTAGTATACCTCGGATTTATGAATTTCAGAAAACAATCCTGGATAAGGTAAAGCAAAAAAATAATGATGATGATGACGATCCAGATTTAGAAGCAACAATAGAGGAAATTTTGGAAGTATCAGAATTAGCATTAAACTTGTTGTCATCAGGTAAAAGTGTTGAAAATGCCAAGCTAAATTGGCTAAGAGCAATGCTTGAAGCACATCCAGATTCTCGTTTTCTAGTCTTTACCGAAGTTCTACAAACTACTGCTATTATCAAGGCAACTTTCGGAAAAGAAAGTGAATCTTTAACTGGTGAAATGAGTTCTGAGCAGCGCAAGGAAGTAGTTCAGAAATTTTATGACCGCAACAAAAATTGCCGTATCCTTGTAGCCACTTCTGCTGCGGATGAAGGATTAGATTTTCAAGTAGCAAATAAAGTTGTGCATTGGGATATCAGTCCTGATCCTGCTATTTTGATGCAACGTAATGGGAGAGTTGCTCGGTTAGGTCAAATTTCTGATGTCACTGCCTACTACTTAATTTTAGAAGGTACATTGGCTGAAAAAAGAGATACTGCTTTACTAGATCGTCTGATAAAAGCAGGAGTTAAAGACCCGCGTATGCAGCTTAAAATTTTGGGACAGCTTGATGCTAAACAACAAGAAAAAATTATAAATGCTGTTGATGATGGTGCTGATAAGGGTAATGTAGACCAAATTCTGAAAGCAGCACAGCAATACAGCGATCTTATGGAGAAGGAACTGCGTAAGTTAAATGAAAATGAACAGCTAAAACCTCAGTGGGTTCTAGATCGGAAAAAGCTGCTCAAACGCCTCAAAATTTGGCATGATTTGAAAGTAACAGAATACGATTTTTACAGACATAAACTAACTTTTGAAACTAAAGAGTGGCAACGTCCTGTTTTTGGGGAAGAGAAAACAGAGATGGAATCAGCAGTTTCTGATGTTCTGGCAATTCAACATTTCAAAGGTAAAAAAGATAGATTTAACTTTGATCCAGAATTTAGCCTTTTTAGTCAAGAAAAAAATCTCAATGGGCTGGCTGGGTTACTTCCTTGGTATATAAAAGAAAGCGAAGGAGCTACAAAAGAACATCAGCCGATGATTGGATATGATCCAATAGGAAGTTTAGCTGAGTCTCTTGCTAGACAAAGACAAGCAGATTTTATAGCTGTTTCTGCACAAAAGTTGTATGAAGATGCACGTTTTTCAAATTTTCAAGGTTGCTCTTATTTGCTGTTTGTAACTCATCCATTACGAGAATTGGAAAAAAATAAATCTTTAGATTCAGCCAAATACTTGACATATTATACTTTTACGACTGATTTTAGTCGTCCTATCAATCCTGATGGTGCTTCAGCTAATGAAGTACATGAAATGATTACATTTTTAGAGGAGCAAATTGTTCAAGGTGTAGTCTCCCTATCCTACGACGAAATTTTTCAAGTGAAATCAGATGGAAAGGATATATCTAAATGGGTACTAGATTCTTTCAGTATGGGTGGTCATGATTTCCTAGATGAAGAATCAACTTATTTAGTACCGATTCCTGTCGCTTTAATTGCAATTATTAATGAGAGGCTGGAGGTTAAAGAATATAGCGTTCAAGCATAATTGATAATAAGACAGTTGTTTATCAAATAATAACTGTAAGCAGAGTGTAGAAAGAAAAAATTATAGCGATCCCCCACTCTATTACCATAGACGATCGCTCATAATTAGCATAACTCCCCACTCAAAACAAGCTCAACAACCGAAAGTAACTCATCTCGTTTTGTAGCATATGCGGTTTAGCTACTCATCCTCATCCGGTTCTAAATCCTCTTCTGTCAGTTCTTGATGAGGTACAGCGGCAATAATTGCATCTATGACTTTACCTACTGGTAATATGTCTATACCCATGTCAGGAAATTTTGTGCCTTTAGGAACTATGGCTCTTTTAAATCCTAATTTCGCTGCTTCTTTTAATCTTAGTTCCATTTGGGAAACCGATCGCACTTGTCCCCCTAATCCTACTTCCCCAATTAAGACTGTACCAGGATCAACAATCCGATCTCGAAAACTGGCAACTATGGCCACTGCAATTCCTAAGTCTACCGCTGGTTCTTCTACATTTAATCCCCCCGCAGAAGCAACGTAGGAATCTAACTTGGACATGGGTATCCCTACCCGTTTTTCTAATACAGCAAGAATCTGTACCAATCGATTATAATCTATGCCTGTACCGGCTCGACGAGGAGATGGATAACTGGTAGGACTGACTAAAGCCTGTAATTCCACAACAATGGGACGAGTTCCCTCACAAGCTACAACAATGGCCGTACCAGGAGCAGGATCATCACGGTTGCCTAAAAATAACTCGGAAGGATTATCAACTTCCTTTAATCCTTGGGAAACCATTTCAAATATACCAATTTCGTGTGTCGCTCCGAAACGGTTTTTTACAGTTCTTAATAATCTGTGGGACGCAAAGCGATCGCCTTCAAAATATAATACAGTATCAACTAAATGTTCTAATACTTTGGGACCTGCGATCGCTCCTTCTTTGGTGACATGACCCACAATTAACATTGTAATATCTTCATGTTTTGCCACTTTCATCAAACCTGCGGTACATTCTCTGACTTGAGCGACTGAACCCGGCGCTGATGTCAAAGCTGGAAAAAACACTGTTTGGATACTATCTATTACCACTACATTTGGTTTGAGGGAGTCTATTTCCCGGAGAATTTCCTCCAGATCCGTTTCTGGTAAAATGTATAAATTCGCGCCTATACTGTCAGGATCTACGGGTTTTTCAGGATCTTTGTTATTATCATCTTCTGTAACTACTGTAGGTGGTTGTGACATTCCCAAACGAGAAGCACGCAATTTTACCTGTTGTCCTGACTCCTCTCCAGTTACATAGAGAATCCGATATTTTTGCGCCAGTTGATTAGATACCTGCAATAATAACGTAGATTTACCAATACCAGGATCACCGCCAATTAGTACCATTGAGCCAGGAACAACCCCACCTCCTAAAACTCGATCTAATTCACCATAACCGGACTCCCAACGGGCAATTTGGCGATCGCTAATTTGGTCAAAAGTCAGAGATGATCTAGCTTTAGCTGGTTTAGTATTAGATTTACCATGACCCTGAGTAGCGTGCCAATTTCCCACCCCACCCCGACTAGGTATATCCCCGATAAAAGCAGTAATATTCTGCTCAACTAAAGAGTCGTAAGTGTCGCAATTTGAACATTTTCCGAACCATTGGGAAAATTCTGCGGCACAATTACTACAAATATAAATGGTTTTTGCCTTACCCATACTGAAATTTTATTTAATAATCTTAATTTTTTGTTAATTATTGGAAAAAACGGAAATTTAATAATAGTAATAGTTAGAGCTTTTTCCAAATCAATTCAGCTAATGATATCTTAATATAATGATATTTAAATTAATCATGGAAAATTTTAGTTAAGGAGCATGACAAAACTTGGAAAGTCATAAAGAAAAAATCCTGGTAGTAGACGACGAAGCCAGTATTCGTCGGATTTTGGAAACACGCCTTTCCATGATTGGCTACGATGTAGTGACAGCAGGAGATGGGGAAGAAGCCTTAGAAATATTTCGCAAAGCTGAACCAGACCTAGTAGTTTTAGATGTAATGATGCCAAAACTTGATGGTTATGGCGTTTGTCAAGAATTACGCAAGGAATCGGATGTACCTATTATTATGCTCACAGCCTTGGGAGATGTGGCAGATCGCATTACTGGGTTAGAATTAGGTGCTGATGATTATGTCGTTAAACCATTCTCCCCCAAGGAACTAGAAGCGCGGATTCGTTCAGTGCTGCGACGGGTAGACAAAATAGGTGCAAATGGTATTCCCAGTTCTGGAGTAATTCATGTTAGCACCATCAAAATTGATACAAATAAGCGTCAAGTTTATAAAGGTGATGAGCGGATTCGCTTAACTGGTATGGAGTTCAGTTTATTGGAATTGTTAGTTAGTCGTTCTGGTGAAGCTTTTTCTCGGTCAGAAATTTTACAAGAAGTATGGGGATATACTCCTGAACGCCATGTAGATACTCGTGTTGTGGATGTACATATCTCTCGTTTACGGGCAAAGTTAGAAGATGATCCTAGCAATCCTGAACTAATTCTCACCGCAAGAGGTACTGGTTATCTTTTCCAACGCATTCTAGAACCGGGGGAAGATTAAAGTATCGGTAATTGGTGATTGGTAATTGGGGAATATTATATTTCTTCTTCTTCTTCTTCTTCTTCGTCCTCCTGACTCCTATTCCTAATGACCAAATCAGATCCTAATCGAGTTTTACGGCGTTTACCCTTGGTTGTTGGGGGTTTAGGTGCTGTGCTTTTGTTAATGAATCGGTTGTTAACACCGGAACTGACAAACTCTCAAGCACGAGGAGATGTGCTGGGGGTAATTCTGAGTGCGGTGTTAATTTTAACTGGTTTAATTTGGCAACAGGTACAGCCGCGCACACCTGAGACGGTAGAATTGATTGGGGAAGAGGGATTCTTTCTAGCAGCAGATTTACCAGAAGCCGCGAAAATAGAATTGGCCTGGGCCTCGCGGTTATTATTAACTAATACAGTAACGCGATCGCTGATAGTTTATTATCAAGGTAAAGTTTTATTGCGTCGAGGTATTCTGGCTGCTAAATCGGAAGTAGTACCAGGAATAATTTTAAAAAAGGTCTTAGAAACACAAAAGCCAATTTATTTAGTGGCTTTATATGTCTATCCTGGTAAAATCGAATTTGATTATTTACCAGAAAACACACAAGGTGTAATTTGTCAACCAATCGGTAAAGAAGGGGTTTTAATTTTAGCAGCAAATGCTCCGCGCAGTTATACTAAACAAGATGAAAACTGGATTGCGGGAATTGCGGATAAATTAGCTGTTACCCTTGTTAATTCCTATTCCTAGACTCTCGCTAAGAATACTAGTATTGATGCTCTATCTACCTTTACTAGAGTCGCGTCACAAACATTACCAGTCGGAGACTGGTAACGAGATAAACAAGATGATAAAAGTTATGACTTATGCAGATTATTTATTGGCTATTATTGGCTGTAATGTTTGTGGGAATTATTGGCGCTGTAGTTCCGGCCATACCTGGAAGCAGTTTGATTTTAATATCTATTATCATCTGGGGAATGGTCAGTCATTCCTTTGCTGCTATTAAAATTCCCCTGATTGTCACAATCATTGTTTTACTTCTGAGTACGGGAGTTGATTTTCTCGCTGGTTACATAGGAGCAAAACAAGCTGGCGCTAGTAAATGGGGACAAATTGGTGCTTTTGTAGGTTTATTAATGGGATTCTTTGGATTATTACCTGCTTTACCTTTTGGTGGACCATTATTAGGAATTCTATTTGGACCATTATTAGGTGCAATTGTTGGTGAGTTCCTTTACCAAAGACGATTATGGCCTGCGGTAAAAGCTGGTATCGGAATTACGGTGGGAACAGTGGTGGGAAATTTAATTCAAGGTGTCCTAGCTATCAGCGCGGTTATAGTATTTTTACTGACGACTTGGCCGCAGGTATATGGGGGTTCATAATCAAAGTTTTTATATCAATCAAAAATCAAGCTATTGAGGAAAATCAGGTGAGCAGTTGTGCTTTATATACAGCATTTTCCGGCGTTATGAGTTACGTATCTAGCGGGCAAGATGCCCGCACCACAAGAGTTTCATGATTCAATTTTGTAGCTCATCAGTGCGGAAAACGCTGTAGTAAACGCAACCACTAGGCTAAACTAACTGTAAACCAGCTTTTGCTTCTTTGGATATAGCCTCTACTTCGTCATTTACCAAAGTTGCTAGAATAGATTTAGCTTCATCACTACCTAAGCGAATCAAAGCTTGTACAACTCTATAACGCACTTGCCAATCTGGATTAGTGCAGTATGGAACGAGGAGGGGAACTGCTTTTGGATCTCCCAACTCACCGAAAGAACTAATGGCCGCAGTTTGAATTAAGCCATTATCGGAAGCGAGGGCTTGCGTAAGTAATTCCCAGGCTCGTGGATCTCCTAATTCTCCTAATGTAGCAATGATGCTAAACTGGACTAACCATTCTGGTGTTTCCTGGTAAAGTTTTTGTAAATCCTCAAAAGCATCATGTAATTTTAGCGCCCCTAGACAGTCTGCGGCTGCTGCTTGCACATCTGGTTCTGGATCATGAAGTAAACCCCGTAAGATAGTCAAGGATAGTGGTAAATCTTGTGTTCCCAGGGTATCCATTTGACTTACCGCAGAATAACGCACTCGCGCACTACTATCACCAATGGCAATCTGTACCAATTCTAGACCAATTTGCGGTTCTAGTTCCCGAATTTGATTAACTGCCCGCAAGCGATCGCCTAAATTGTCAGAATGCAGTAATTCTTTTATACTATCAGCAGATACACTCATTTAATAGTCCCTTGTCAGTGGTCAGTTGTCAGTGGTTAGTTGTAAAAGAATGTTTTTCTCTTATTTCCCGACATCTACTCAGCAGCCATCGCACGAATAATGTCACCACGAGTTAGAATACCAATAACCTTCCCTACATTGTCAAGGACTGGAAGACGTTGAACTTTGTGGTCTTGTATTAATTTTGCTGCTTCTCTTAATGGTTTATCAGGAGAAATAGTTACGGGATTTTTACTCATAACTTCCCCTACCGTTTGTCCTAAAGCCTTATGTAAATCTCGTTCATAAGTACCGGGATTTTGTAAATAAATCACACTATCCAAAATCATAATATAAGCGGGTGGAGTTACACCAGTTTCTTGCCACATCAAGTCTGTTTCTGATATAATCCCTACTAATTTACCTGCGTCATCAATTACAGGTAATCCGCTAATTCGTTTTTCTGCGAGAATTTGGATAGCTTCTTTTAAGAGAGTTTGAGGACTAACGAGGATAGGATTATGACTCATTACGTCAGCAACGGTTTTAGACATTTTTTTACTTGCACCTTTTATAAAAGTCTTTTTAACTATTATAGAAAATTATTGGTAACAAATAAATAGTGTTAATAGATTGTTACTTGTCATTTTTAAAATAAACATTGCTGTTGTTAAAAAAGCACTTTCAGTAATGGTATTATACCATAAAAGCCTAAATTTTTAATTAATTGTCACCATTGAATATTTTTCTGGTTTTTGATTAATTCAACTAAAGGCCTTATTTGAGGGTCTAATTAGGAAATGCTATAGTTTACTTAGTTTCCATCCAATTATCTCCTGCATGAATATCAACAACTAAAGGAACAGATAAAGAAACAGCATTTTCCATTACCGACTTAATTTGTAGTTGCAATTCTTCCCATTCTTGGGGAGGAACTTCAAAAACTAATTCATCATGAACTTGTAACAACAACCGCGCTTGATATTTCTTTAACACTTGATGCAATTGTACCATTGCTATTTTGATAATATCCGCACTAGAACCTTGAATTGGTGCATTAGCAGCAGAACGAAGTAACCCAGCATCATATTGACCTAAATTTTTTAATTTCTGCAAATTAATATCTTCCAATTTACTCCCTTTTAACTGAAGCAAACTATTATTAGTAAATTCAAAATAACGTCGTCTACCCAAAATTGTTTCTACATAACCATAAGCAATTGCTTCCTTTTTTACTCGCTCCAAATATGCAAAAACATGAGCATATCTTTGATTAAATCTCTCAATAAATAATTTCGCATCTACTAGATTTATTCCCGTTTCCCTAGCAAATTTTTGTGATCCCATACCATAAATTACCCCAAAATTAATCGTCTTTGCAAACCGTCTTTCATCAGCAGAAATATCTTCTTTCTCAAAAACTAATTTTGCAGTCAACCTATGAATATCTTCATTTTCATGATATGCTTGAATTAATACAGGTTCTTGACTCAAATGCGCTAAAATCCTCAACTCAATTTGAGAATAATCAGCAGCTACCATTAACCAACCTGATTCCGGTAAAAACGCTTTTCTAATTTGTCTACTAAAAGCAGTCCGAATCGGGATATTTTGTAAGTTGGGATGAGAAGAAGATAACCTCCCTGTAGAAGTTGCAGTTTGGTTAAAATCAGTATGTAATCTTTGGCTTTTGGGATGTACTAAAGCTGGTAAAGCATCTACATAGGTAGACTTTAATTTGGCTAAAGTTCGATTTTCAATAATTGCTTTTACAAATCCAGTATGATCAACTTCTTGGAGTTTTTCTAAAGTTCCTGCGTCTGTAGAATAACCAGTTTGAATCTTGCGAGAATATTTGGTACTTAAACCTAACTTTTCAAACAAAATATGACTCAATTGTTTAGGAGAACCTAAATTAAATTTTTCTCCAGCAATTTCAATAGCTGTTATTTCTAACTTGGCTAATTCTGTTTCTAACTGCTGTGAAAGTTCTTGCAAATAATCTGAATTAATGCGAACTCCTGTATATTCAACTTCCGCTAAAACTTCTTCTAACGGTTGTTCTACCTCATTTAAAAGTTTATATAAAGTTGGTGTTTCTGCTAACTTCTCCTGTAATTTTCCTACTAATCTAAAAGTAGAATAAACATCCATTCCGCAATAATCAGCAACCGCAGAAATACTAATATCTGCAATGTTTTTACCTTTAGGAACTAAATCTCCATAACTTTTTGCACTTAATCCCAAATATCGTAAAGATAAATCAGTTAAATTATGACTACTATCTGGATTAATTAAATAACTAGCTAACATAGTATCAAAGACCACCCCAGCTAAATTAATTCCTTGACACCGCAGAATTAAACGATCAAATTTAGCATTTTGTAAAGCCTTAGGATAATCAGCACTTTCTAAAATTGGCCGCAGTTTTGCTAATACTAAATCTCGATTTAAATTATTACCGTTTTTATGACCAATGGGAATATAAGCAAGTTCATTTGATTGCATTCCCCAACAGCAACCAATTCCTACTAAATCTGCATCTCGTGGTTCTAAAGCCGTAGTTTCTGTATCCCAAGCAACCGGGTTTTCTGGATTTTTTAGCGTCTGTAAAAGTTCCACTAAATCTATTAATTTAGCTTCCGTATTAATAATGCGTGGTTGAATTGGTAATTCCGTTTTCTTCATTACTTGTGCTGTATCTTCCGCACTAAAAAACCACAAATCATCATTGGTTTCTGTAATTATTTCTGCTACCTGATTTTTTGCAACCTCTCCACCAAATTTTTCTTGTATCTCATTAATTGTATTTAAAAACCTTTTAAATTCTAATTTCTCTAAAATGGGAATCAGTCGATGATGATCAAAACCTGTTAATTGACAATCTTCTAAATCAATTTCCAAAGGAACATCACAAACTATTTTAGCTAAATAACGAGATTTTTCCGCGTCTTCCTTACCAGTAATTAGTTTTTTCTGAACTGCACCTTTAATTTCATCTAAAGCACCATAAATCTGGTCAAGAGAATTATAGGTATTTAATAATTGTACGGCTGTTTTTTCACCAATTCCCTTGACACCAGGAATATTATCTGATTTATCACCACATAAAGCTTTAAAATCAACAACTTGCGTCGGTAATATTCCTAATTTTTCCTTAACTTCTTCCGCTCTAAATTCAGCAATACTATTTGTAGAACGTTTTAAAGCCTCTGGAGTAAAATTTAAAATTGTAATTTCCTTATCAGCATCAATTAATTGAAACAAATCCCTATCACCAGAAAGAATCTTAACTTGATATCCAGAAGCTGCGGCTTTTTCTGCTAATGTTCCTAATACATCATCTGCTTCATAACCAGGAGCAGTAATAATTGGTAAATTCAAACATTGCAATAACTCATAAAGGTTTTCTAAATCGGGAATAAAGTCTTCTGGTGTTTCTGCGCGTCCAGCTTTGTAAGTATCATCAGCTTCATGACGGAAAGTAGGTAAAGCCAAATCAAAAGCCACCGCTAAGGCTTGGGGTTGTTGGGTGGCCATTACTTCTAACAAACATTTCATAAAACCAAAGCAAACACTGGTAGGAATACCAGATTTTGTGCGAAGTCCCCCATCTCTACCCTTAGCAAAAGCAAAGTAGGAACGAAAAGCTAGTGAGTGTCCATCAATGAGGATGAATGTAGGCTTGTTTATCACTGAAGAATCAAAAATCAACTGTTTAACCAAATTCAGAAAACCATTCTATTCTAATTTTTTTTATGGGTTATGTTAAAGAAACCCACTCACTATTTTTTAATCCAGTGATGCTTTATTTAACCCTCTATGTCCCAGGTAGCACTCCCCCAATCTCTTGAGAAAGACTTACCATTCACCGCCCTTGCACCCATGCAGGACGTAACTAACCTCTGGTTTATGAAGGTCATTTCTCAATATGGCAGCCCTGATTACTTCTTTACCGAGTATTTCCGCGTCAATGATACCTCACGGCTCAACCGTGGCATTTTAGCAGCAATCACCGAAAACGATACTGGTCGCCCCGTTTTTGCCCAAATGATTGGCGAAAGCATCCCCGACCTAGTCAGAACAGCCAAAGAACTCTGTAAATATAATATCGCCGGAGTAGACTTAAACATGGGCTGTCCAGCGCCGAGAATCTATCGCAAAAACGTCGGAGGTGGATTACTGCGAGAACCGGAAAAGGTAGATCGGATTTTAGGAGAACTGCGTGCCGCCGTAAATGATAGACCTTTAACCGTGAAAATGCGTCTAGGTTTTGAAAATACAGATAACTTTTATCAAATTTTAGATATCATCAACCATCATAACATTGATTTGTTGAGTTTGCACGGTCGCACAGTTAAAGATATGTATCATGGGGCAGTGAAGTATGATTTGATTGCGGAAGCAGTGAGACGGGTTCATTGTCCGGTTATGGCTAATGGTAATATCAACTCGGCTAAAACAGCCCTAGAAGTGCTTTCACAAACAGGGGCAGCAGGTGTAATGGTAGGGCGTTGGGCGATTGGGAATCCCTGGCTTTTTCATCAAATTCGTCAGGCTTTAGAAGGAAAAGAGATCACACCAGTTCCTTTAGTAGAAGTACGTAATTATATTGATTGTTTATGGAAAACTCCCACAGCCTCAACTATGCCAGAACGAGCACGGGTAGGCTACCTGAAAATGTTTCTTAACTACATTGCTTTGAGTATTGATACTGAAGGTGATTTTCTGCGGTTGATGCGACGAGCCCAGAATGAGGTAGAATTGTTTAGTATTTGCGATCGCTTTTTGCTTGTAGATGTGACGCAAACCTTAGCCCTAGCACCTGTTTTGAATGTGTAATTACAGCAAATTACCACCAAACAAAGTACAAATATGAATAGTAAAACTCTTATGGGGTGGGCATCTTACCCGCCCATATATAATTAATTTAAACTCTTGTGGGTTGGGCATCTTACCCGCCCATATTTAACTCATTTAAATGAAATGTATTGTACAAGTATCCCTTCCAGAACAGAAGGGATAGGAAACAAAATATGATCAAGTTACGGTAATCATCACGCCTTCACTTTCATATCCCAACCTGTCCACAGCACATATTGCATAATTTCCCGGTGAGACTGTCGCAAAGGTAGTACCAGCAGATAAAATCCGTTGAATTATCCAATTATTGCCATTTTGTAAATATAGAGTCCAAGAACGCACAGCTTGATTATCTCCGGGTTCCCAGTTTAATTTCCCATCAACAAACTTGAGATTTTTCGGCGGCCGTAGCGTTATTGAAGTTTGCCATGACATACTAGGAATTAGAGCAGGACTGGGATAATAGGTTTTAAATTGGTCAGCAATACCCTGGCGATTTTCTTTAATGCCCGTCATACTGAAAAAGATATTACCCAAGGACAGATTAGCCGCTAAATTCCGAGAAATCTGAATTTGCTTGGCAATTTCGCTATTTTTCCACTCCTTACCATCTAATTGTCCCAGATTATTACCAGCATAGACATGACGCTGTTTAATATTAATTTCCGTCCACCATTTTAGCAAAGCTTGATAACTTTGTTTGGTTTGGTCAGTGCGCCAGTAAAGTTGGGGAGCAATATAATCTATCCAACCTTGTTGTAACCATTTCTTAGAATCTGCATAGAGGACACTATAGGCATCTAACCCCACAATTCCCGCAGGTTCTCCAGACCGATAAATCCCAAAGGGACTAATTCCAAATTTAACATGAGGCTTGGCCGCTTTAATTCCCTGAGAAAGTCGCAATACCATTTGATTGACGTTTTCTCGTCGCCAATCTTCTAGATTTAGTTTACCCCCACTGCGTTGATAAGCTGCGTAGGTTTTATTATCGGGAAAAGGCTTACCAGATATGGGATAGGGGTAAAAATAGTCATCTAAATGAATAGCATCTAAATCATAACGACTAACAACATCAATAATGACATTGTATGCTCTATCTTGAACTATTTTTGCACCGGGGTCCATCCATTGTTGACTACCCCATTGATAAACCACCTCCGGGTTAGTAACTGCAATGTGAGGACGAACTGGAGAAACTTGACTATTTGCTCTAGCACGGTAGGGATTAAACCAAGCGTGTAATTCAATATTGCGTTTATGACATTCAGAAATCGCCAACTCCAAAGGGTCATAAAATGGTTTTGGAGCTTTTCCCTGAGTTCCCGTTATCCAAGCACTCCAAGGCTCTAACTCAGAAGCATATAAAGCATCACCTTCTGGTCTCACCTGCAAAACTAAAGCATTGA
>Ga0208358_1000050_pt1 | contig 36943 bp, 22 predicted proteins | sample LakMenEpi10Aug09_FD_150685 | JGI IMG/M metagenome (GOLD analysis project Ga0208358, IMG submission 150685) | Freshwater microbial communities from Lake Mendota, WI - 10AUG2009 deep hole epilimnion (SPAdes) | ecosystem: Environmental > Aquatic > Freshwater > Lake > Epilimnion/Euphotic zone ... | reverse complement strand
CGTAAGGCCGTTTTTTTGAACCGCTGATGCACATTAATATTCGCTAATTAAGACCAAACTCGACCGCTGATGAACACTCATGAACGCTAATAAAGCCCAAAACAGCCGCCTGGCTATGACTTCTTGGCTGTTTCCCTACAGCCTACAGCCTAACGCCTAACCCGCTTGGCCCCCTTTCGCGACCATGGCTTTGGCCGTGGAGCGCAGAGGGTCAATCTTGTCAACACCTTCAATGCCGTCCAAAAAACCGCCGCCTGCAGAGGCCCGCTGCAGAGGCCCGCACTTCTTCGTCAACGATAGGGCTTTTCAGTAGAAGTTTTTCTGTTCCAATTCCAAGATCTCTTTTGGAGCAACGAAATACCGACCATGCAACTGATCATCAAAAACCTAAGCAAAACCTATCCCGGGGGGGTTCGAGCCCTCGATAACGTTTCCTTGGACATTCCTGCCGGAATGTTTGGACTGCTTGGTCCCAACGGGGCCGGAAAGTCCACCCTGATGAGAACCTTGGCCACCCTCCAAGAAGCCGACTCAGGTAGCGCGACTCTCGAAGGCACCTCGATCGCACCTCAAATCGATGTGCTTGAAGATAAAAATGTCGTTCGGCGACTCCTTGGCTATCTCCCCCAAGAATTCGGCGTCTATCCTCGAACCAGTGCCGTGAAACTCTTGAATCACTTGGCCGCACTCAAAGGGGTTGGAGCCAACGCTAAAGACCGACTCGAAGTCGTGCATGCTCTACTCGAACGAGTCAACTTGTCGGAGCATCGCACCAAAGCCGTCAGCAATTATTCAGGTGGCATGCGTCAGCGGTTCGGGATCGCCCAAGCCCTTTTGGGTGATCCGCAGTTACTTATCGTCGATGAGCCGACCGCAGGACTCGATCCTGGCGAGCGGAACCGTTTTTACAATCTGCTTGCCGAAGTCGGCGAGAACATCATCGTAATCCTCTCGACTCACATCGTTCAAGACGTCAAAGAACTATGCACGAACATGGCGATCATCGATAAAGGCAGGCTTTTGGCCAGCGGATCGCCCGCGCAGGCCGAATCCCAACTCGATGGCAAGGTCTGGACTAAGTCGATGACCAAACAAGAATTGATGCACAAAACTTGGGAATATCCGATCCTTTCGACCAAGCTTGTAGGCGGTTTGCCATCGGTTCGAATCTACAGCGAATCCGAACCGATCGGCGGCTGGAAACCCGTCGACCCGGATCTCGAGGATGTCTTCTTCTCCAAGCTGTCTGGAGTCCTAGCTAGCTAGTGCGACAACCAGCATCTGCTCAAGAGTTGGTATCTACAACACTCGATAACCCATCAAGCTGCATTTATGTTTAGCGAATTTTTTAAATTTGAATTATCGTACTGGTTGCGAGGATGGATGGTATACATCTTCTTTGCCGTCATCGCTCTGCTGTTTGGACTCGCTGCCGGCTCCGACGTGATTTCGATCAATGGGGTTGGAGGCAATACGCTGCGAAACTCTCCGTTCTCGGTAGCCATGTGGTATGCGGGTGCGAGTTTGATCACGTGCTTCATGGCTGCAGCCATCTACGACTCGTCGGCATCGAGAGACTTCGCCAACAAGATGTCCGATATTCTCTTTAGCAAGCCGCTTCGTAAGTGGGGCTTTTTATTGGGAAGGTTTTTGGGTGCGACGATCGCTGCCTTGATACCATCGATGGGGATCGGATTCGGTATTCTCGTTGCCCATGCTTTCAATGCGTCGGATACCGAACGCTGGGGGCCAAGCGCCTTTTGGCATCATTGGCAACCGTTCTTGATTTTCGTCATCCCCAATACCCTCATCTTCGGTGCTTTGGTGTTTGCTATCGCTAGCGTAACGCGAAACACCCTCTACTCGTTTCTATCATTGCTAGCGGTTTTTGTTGTTTATGGAGTCACGCAAGGTGTTGTCGGGCAACTGGATTACGAATCGATAGCCGCTTGGATCGATCCCTTTGGTTCCGCACCGTTTGATCAGGCGACCAAGTACTGGACGGTCAACGACCGCAACACCCGATCGATTCCGATCACACCGTTACTGATTGCCAATCGTGCGTTGTGGCTAAGCATCGCTGGATTGATTTTCTGGGTCGCCGGCACCCGCTTCCGCTTTGAATCCTCGGTTGCATCGAGAACGATAAAAGGGGTGGCAAACGAAACTGCCGGCGAACTGCCTGAAGTCCCTTTAGCTGCAGCAACCTCTGGCAGTATCTCTCTTGTCAAAAGAGCCCAAAACCCAAGCTGGATGAGTCAATTTTTCTCAACTCTTCGATCGGACCTCTCGGCAGTGGTCTTTAGCAAGACGTTCATCATCATCCTTGGCTTTACCCTGATCAATGTTGGGTTTAGCCTGATGCTCGGTTCGCTTGAACTTTTCGGTGCTTCGACGTTCCCGGTGACTTATCAAGTCATCGAGCAGATATCGGGGAGTTTGTTGATTCTACCGATCGCCTTGATCACCTATTTCACCGGGGTGTTGGTTTGGCGAGATCGAGATAGTCGCTTTCACGAGATCCTCGGTGCAACCCCGACTCCCAACAGCGTCTTTGCCGCTTCGCGGTGGGCCTCGATGCTGATCCTCTTGCTCTCGATTTTGTTGCTGGGAGTTGCCATTGGGGTTTTTTACCAATGGACACAGGGATATTACCGGTTTCAGCTCGGTGTATACATGCAAGAGTTCGTCTGCCTGACGGGCCTGTCGTTTGTATTCCTGATGGTGATGAGTTTCTTGGCCCATACCATCGCCCCGAATAAGTACATCGGCTATGCGTTGTTTGTCTTGTTTCTAATCGTCAATGGCCGAATCTGGTCGCTCCTTAGAATGGATACAATCCTGTTTCGATTCGGTGCGATGCCGCGGCATACCTACTCGGACATGTTCGGAATCGCACCCTTCAAACCAGGGCTTTTGGCCTTTGGTGCTTACTGGCTAGCTGTCTCAGGTGTTGTGGTTTGGCTCACCAGCGCACTGATGCATCGCGGAGTGGCAAAAAAGATCCAAGAGCGATTGGCTATTGTGTGGAATGGACTCTCGCTGAAAAAAGCGATTCTTCCTTCTCTCCTAGCTTTGGCTGCTGTGTCGATGGGCTGCTGGCTTGCTTATAACACGATGGTGATCAATAAGCTCCTGGGTCCGACCAAACGCGAGCAGATGCAAGCGGACTATGAAAAGGCATACTCTCCGATCGCAGGACTGCCGCAGCCAAAGATCCAGTCGATCCAGTACAAGATCGATATCTTTCCCGAGACACGCAATTTGAAAATGCATGCGGTTCAATCGATCGCCAACAAGAGCGATCAAGCGATCGATCGGTTTTATATCAATCTGACTCCTGATTTTGATACTCAAATCACTATTCCGAGAACCAAGCTGGAAAAGGATGATCAAGAACTGATGATCCGCACCTACCTTGTCGATCCACCCATGCAACCAGGCGAAACGCTCGAGATGGAGTACACCATCGAGAGTCGCACGCGTGGAATCGAGAATCAAGTCAGCAACACCCAACTTGTCCAAAACGGCACGTTCTTCAACAACGGCATCGCTCCGAGTTTCGGTTACGATGATCAGCGGCGGATCGTCCTTCCCCGTCGTCGTAAAACCTATGGTCTTGAACCGATCGAACCACTGCCGGAACTCAAACGCGATTGCGATGCGACTTGCAATGTCCACTACATCTCCAATGATGCAGACTGGGTAACGGTCGAGACGGTTATCAGCACCTCCGAAGACCAAATCGCGGTTGCACCCGGGTCGCTCGTCGAAGAGTGGAAGGAGAACGGACGAAACTACTATCGCTACCGCGTCGATCATCCATCGCTGAATTTCTACTCGTTCATCTCGGCTCGCTATGAAGTCGAGCGGGGTAAAGTCGGCGATGTCGATACCGAGGTCTACTACCACAACGAGCACGCTTGGAACGTGCCGAAAATGTCCAAGGCGATTGCGGATACCCTGGAGTACTGCAGCAAGGAATTCGGTCCTTACAAACACAAGCAGGCCAGGATCATCGAGTTCCCCAGGGTGGCTAGTTTTGCACAAGCCTTCCCCGGAACGATGCCTTATTCAGAGTCGATCGGGTTCATCGCCAACCTCCAAAAGCCTGACGATATCGACATGGTGACCTATGTCGTCGCTCACGAAATGGGGCACCAGTGGTGGGCTCATCAAGTCATCGGGGCCAAGGTCCAAGGTGCAACGCTCTTGAGCGAGACTCTCGCGCAGTACACGGCACTGATGGTCATGCGCAAAACCTATGGCGATGACATGATGCACAAATTTTTCCGCTACGAAATGGATAATTACCTTCGAGCCCGGGGAAGCGAGCAACTCAAAGAACGCCCACTGATGAATGTCGAACTGACCCAAGGCTACATCCACTACCAAAAAGGTGGGCTGGCACTCTACTACCTGGCTGAAATGATCGGCGAGCAGCGAATCAATGCCGCTTTAAAACAGCTCATCGAGCAGTACGCTTACAAAGGTCCCCCCTACCCGAACGCGTATGCCTTGGTGGACCGTTTGCGCGAGCAGACCCCCGAGCAGCTGCGTTACCTGATCACAGACTTGTTCGAGGAGATCACCCTCTTTGAAAACAAGACGCTCCAGGCGACTGCCCAGAAGCAAGCCGACGGAAAGTACTTGGTAAAAATCACTGTCGAGTGCGCCAAAAAGAAGGCCGACGAGAAAGGACGGGAAACCGAAGCCCCGATGGATGATTACCTAGAGATCGGAGCTTATGCCAAACCCGAATCGGGCAAGCGGTACGGTAAATTGTTATACAAAGAGCGGGTTCAGTTGACTGCTGGTAAGCACGACTTGGAGTTCGTCGTCGATGAACTACCGCACCAAGCAGGGGTCGATCCTAGGAATCTGCTGATCGATACGGTTCCTGCGGATAACCTAAAAAAGGTAACGCTCCAGTGATTTCGCAAGACTGATCCGTCTGATCTGTCAGATCGCACTGAGATCTGCAACCGATCGAACCACCATGTGGGCTCCTTGAGATAGAAATCTCTCGGCGATTTGTTCCAATCGCTCCTCTAGATCGCTTGCCGAGAGTGCTTCGCAACCAGCTCGATCCAATCCCAAAGCGTTGCCTGTCATGGCCACGGCAATCGTCCAACATCCAGCGTGCAAACCCGATTGTATCCCTGCGATCGAATCGTCGACGACTGCAAGTTGCGTCATAGGATAAACACCAAGTTTTTCGGCGGCGCGGTAGACTTGCCAAGGTGCAGGTCTGCCGGAGGCGACCTCATCGGAACAAACGGTCGCATCAGGTGCGTAACCTTGGGCCGCTGCAAGTGGCTCGACAACATCCATGAGCTCTCGCGTGTAGCCCGTGGTTGAACCGATTCGCAAACCACCTTGGCGCAGCGAAGCGATCGCCTGGGGAACCCCAGGAATCACCTCCGAGTGATCAGCGAGCACCGTTTTTTGCAGAGGCAAAAAGTTCTCGTAAAGATCCTCGACATCCTCCTGGCGCGATGGGCGACCGAAAATCGCTTGCCACTTTGCTTGTATCCGATCCATCTGAAGCATCGCACGGATATGATCGATTTTTGCCTGCCCCATCGGCCCTCTGGCTTCAGCTTCGGTAACCTCGATTCCAATCTTTTGGAACACGGCTCGAAAAACTTCGACGGGTGCTAGACTCCCGTAATCGATGGTTGTCCCTGCCCAATCGAGCACAAGGCCTCGAATGTCTCGGATCGAAAAATTCGATGCCGCTCCGCAGCGCCAAACATTCTTCATAACAGACTCCTAACGAACCCAAACTAGAGGATTTCCCAGCGATTCCAAGCGTCTTCGGCCAGTCCAAACGAGAGGGTCATGCCGTTGCCCCCAAGACCAGTAAAGACGACCACCCCAGGTGCAACGACTTGTTCAAAGACCAGACCATCGGTGTACTTAGCATAGACACCATGCCAGCGGGCTTGGAGCTGCCAAGTCGGAAGATAAAGGATTTTTACAAGTTCCTTCATGATGTACTCGTCGATATCGCAGGTATCAAACGGTTCAACTTCGTCGCCATACTGATGGGAATCCCCAAGGACGACTTGGCCTAGATGGTTCTGCGAAGCCATCACGTGGATTCCGAGCCGGTCTAGATGGGGAGACTCCTGGGCGATCCGGTTTTGCAATGCACTAAGTGTCGGACAACCCTTGAAATTCGGATAGTGCCTGAGTGTTAAGCCACCGGCAAGATGCGGGCCGATACGCCAGCCTTGAGGTTGCTCGACGGTGCGCATCATGTGCAGTTTGCAAGGCCTTATAGGTATCCCGTGGTAGACATCAGGAAAGAGAGTAGCAAAGTCGTCTCCTGAACAGATCACAATCCGATCAAACCGATGGTGCTTGCCATCACCGGTTCGAATCAAACCGGTTTCGACCTGGGTGACTGCCGTGGAAAAACGGAATTCGACTTGGTACTGCCGATGCAACCAAGCGGGTATCGAGCGCACAGCACTGGTCGGATCGACACAGCATTCGGTGTCGCTCCAGAGACTACCTCGGAGTCCATCGGGGTTGGCTCCAGCAGTGCGACGGAGGGTTTCGCCACGATCGAGCAATTGCAGGTGCTCGGCACGTTGTGTTTGCTCGTGCTCAGCAACATACTCGCTTAAGACTTGCCATTCATCATCGTGATGTGCAAGGTGCAGTGAGCCGCACTGCGAAACCCAAAAACCGGCTTGCTGGGCCGCTTGGATCCACCGATCTCTGGAATTCATGGCGATCGATTGCATGTGGTCGGGCTGTCCGATCACCCAAATCATTCCGAAGTTGCGAATCGAGGCTCCAGAGGCCTTGGGCGTTCGTTCAAAAACAGTGACCTCATGGCCTCTCTGGGCAGCCGACCAAGCGTGAGCTAAGCCGGCGATACCCGCCCCAACGATCCCCACTCGCATAGGTTTATTCCCTGACTCGATTGCCATACAACACTCTCGATCGTCACACCGTTACGGTTCGTTTTTCCGAGAGACGTTTGTTTCCGGCCGCATCGACCGCTTCGATTTGGATGTCGTAGACACCTGAAGCCAATTCGGATTGCAACGAAGTGTCTGAAATGCCACTTCGCAATGCCGTCAATGTTCCGCCGGTGGGGCCCACCAAAATGTTGTAGCGAGCACCCATTCCCGATGCGGTCCAGACGGCCCTGAGCTGGCCATTGCGGCCCACGAGCGATACGAAAGAGAACGGATCGAGCTGATCCCTAAGACTCAAAAACCGCTTGTCCATCGCACTCGAAAAAGTGTTCCCCGAGCGTGTTGAGAGCGATAGAACGTAAGTTCCGTCAGGAATGATTCCAAACAGATCGGTAAAGACCGAGTCGGTGATCGCAAAACTCCCGTCTTGAGCAACCAAGTCAGAGATATCCAGTCGATCCGAACCATCGAGTGATGCGAACAAGGACCGGGAGTTATTCACAATGCGTCCGGTTACCGATCGATCAGCAGTGATCCCTTGGTTTCCTCCGGATTCGGCCATCACTAAATCACCTATAGGGTCTTTTCGGTTGGCGGGAGAAGTATTCAGAAAGTTGATCACGATCAAGACATCCAAGGGAGAGATGTTTCCATCTCGATCAACGTCGTAGTCGAAACTGTAGCGCCCTCCACCAGTGTTGATGCTGTTGATCAAAACCAGTACATCGAGCGGAGAAACCGATGTGTCGCGGTCGGTATCCATCGCCGAAAGCCAGTTCTCCGTCGAGGTCGCCTCGGGGCTTACAGCGATCGCAAAACTCGAAGCACTCACGATCTGTCCGCTGGACTTCGCCGTAACCTTCATGGTGTAACTGCCAGCATCGGCAAAGCTTACTTCGGGGATCGTCAGCGTTGTAGAGCCGGAGAGATTCCGATCGATCGAGCCATCGCCATTGATATCGACTTCGTACTGCAAGACCGATGGAGGATTGCTCAGGCCACTTAAGGTAACTTGGTAAGCTCCCTTTTGATTGGCAAGCAACAATTCCTTACCCGTGATTTGCATGCTTGCCGGTAGCGATGGATTCAAGACCGAAAGGATCCCTGAGTTGTAGGAGAGTCCTGTGGTGCTCGTGCCAGCCATGGTCACTTTGGAGCCAGTCACGAAAACTTCGTAAACTCCGTCGATCAGAAAGCCTTGGGAATCGACCAGCGAACCGCTGAAGGCCAAGTCGACGATGGTCTTTCCATCGACCAGACCGCGAGTCAAACTGTAGGGGACAGCCACAAAGCCGACATCCTTCTTGACAATGCTAATTGCATCCGAGGGGATTGTTCCCAGCTCGGTATCCCAACCCAAGCGTACGTTCTTGATCCGCTCTCCAAGCGGTGCTCCAGCTGAATCGCTGATGGAGATCACTTCGGGACGGTTGCTGATGTTGATTCGAAGGGATCGGGTAAGGGTAGGGGGGCCGGGCAAGGACGGATCGGTCAATCGGACGGTAACCTCGTAGAAGGGTTTGACTTCGAAGTTCAATGGCGAGCCCGCTTTGAGCCTAAGTAGGTTATCTGCGATCTCGAAGGAGTTTGCATCTGGCCCTTCGAGACTCAGCTGATTGCTTCCGGTCGAATCGTCCACGACAACGATCGTCGCAACCGTTTGGCCGGCCGAAACTCCATTGGTTTCGTTCAGTTGCGTAGCAGGATTATTTAATCGCAGTTCCACTGGCGGTTCGTTCACATCGCCAATCGAAAGGGTGAACGTGGACGAGGCGTCGGGAAAACCGGGGAAGGCCGCATCGTCGACTTGCACCACTACCCGATAACTGGATTTGGTTTCGAAGTCCAAAGGATTCGCAGAGCGGAACTGGAGTTGGTTTCCGACGATCTGAAAAAAGCTCGCATCGAGTGTTGACGCTAGCGAGAAGACGTTGCTACCGATCGCATCATCCAAAGCGGCGATGTTGGCCACTCGCAGCGCTGTACTGACCGGGGTGGTTTCCAAAAGTGGATTCACCACCTCGCTAAAGACGATGCCAGTGGGTTTCTCGTTGAAGTCTGCGATCGACAAATTGAACGGTACGCTCACATCCGGATTCGAGCCGATGCTCGGATCGTCTGCCGAAACGATGACTCGATAGACCGACTTGGTTTCGAAGTCCAAGGGAGTCGAACTCTGGAATTTCAGCTCGTTGCCGATGAGCAGAAAGTGGTTGGCATCTGGCCCAGACAAAGACAAGCTATTGGTTCCGAGCGCATCGTCTACGATCGAAACGGTTGCGACTTGGATCGGCAAAATCACCACCGCGTTTTCGGGGACTGTGACTAGATCCGAAAAGCTCACATTCGTAGGGACTTCGTTGAGATCTCGAAGATTGACCAGGACCGTCCCGTTGCCCGAAAGTGACGGACTGGCCTTGTCCCGAACGACGATCGGAAGGCTGATGACCGGTGAGTTTTCAAAATCCAAAAGCGTCGCAGAAGCGACCGTGATTCGACCGGTGTTTTCATCGATGCTAAAAGCACCTGCAGGAGCCCCCACACCCAATTGAAACACAAGCTGTCCATTGACTCCAGCATCCGGATCGGAGCCTGTTACGGTGCCCACTAGCGTTCCTGCTGGAGAGTTCTCGTCGATCGTAAAATTCGCATTTTGCAATGTCGGAGCTTCGTTGCGATCGAGATTCACAAGCTTGATCAGCTTCTTGGTCGTACCCGGAATGGACAGCGAGTCTCGCACCTCGACTTCGACATTGAGTTCCTTGGTGGCTTCGTAGTCCCACGGACCGTTTCCGGTGTAGCGAATCTGACCGGTGACTTGGTCGATGCTAAAGGGACCTGAATTGCTCGTGAATCGGTAACTCAGAGATTGACCGGCATCTGGATCGTTGGCCAAAACGGTCGCGACGACTGAATTGACCGTTGGGTTTTCTTGGATGTTGAACTGACTCGATAGAATTTCCGGTGGAATGTTCTCCTTGTATCCGAAGGTCGCATCGGTTCGATGCTCCGAGCGGGTGACCGTCAGAGGAGAGGTCGAATCGGCGGTGATCGGAATGAGGTTCCCCGGGTAGCTGGCGACCGTCAGTCGATACGTTCCGGTCGGTATCTCTTCGAGTCGAATCTTGCCATCGGCTCCGGTGGTTGTTTGGAACTCGGGATAGGAATAACGCAGCTTGTCAAACGCACCAAATGGACTGGTGTTATCCAAAGTCGTGTCGGTGAAGATGATGGCATACTTGATGTCGGCAGCGGGGCGATTGAATCCAATCGTTTGCCGCTGAGTACCCGTCAACGGGTTGGTCGATCGGGAGCCCAAGAGATTGTTGTCTTTGTCGTAGATATCGATGCGTCCATAGGAGACCTTGAGCGTCTCGGCGGCGATGGCTTCGACCGATACGGCGTTGGCCTCTCGATAGAACATGACTTTCAAGCGACTGCCGTTATCAAACCACGGAATTCCCTCGCTGGCTAGAACACGGATGGGATTGAAGCTGTTATCGGTTGTGGATTGAACTTTGACTTTGAATCCGATGTTATCGTTGTTCGCATCGGCGACGGTCAAGGTGGCGTTGGGGAACGCGTTGGCAAGTTCCACATCGAGTGTTTGTTGCGATGCGATCACGTCGACGACCGTACTGTCGCGGACGCCATTATCATTGCGATCGGCAAAGACCGTGACATTCGCAAGAGGCGCGTCGCTGTCGGTCAATTGACCATCTCGGTCGGTATCCAAGCGAGCTTGACCGATGAATCCGCCACCAAAGTTATAGGTTCCAACGTTGTTCGTTGCACGCCCCGAGTAGACCAGCGGGCGAGGGTCGCCAAAGGTGCCGTAGGTAAACCGATACTTGGAGTTTGCATTGAGCGTGTCTTCGATCGTCGTGCCGCAGACCCAATCGTTGGCACCATAGCCCGTCGAACTTCCAATCCGGGCAACATAACCGATGTTTTCCTGCACGGTATAGAGAGTGCCGGCGGGATAGTTGTGATTGGTCGTGAGGTGCGAGAAAGTGATACGTCCGTAAGACCAACCGGGCGAGGGTGTAAATCCCATCATGGCGACCGAATCGTAGGTGGTCCAAAGCTCCGCATCGTTGTCTAACACCCCGTCGTCGTTTACGTCATAGTTCCTCCCAACGATTGGTTTACTCGGAGCACTGATGACCAAAAAAGATTGCGTACCACTGATGAAAGAGAATCGATCCGAGAGGGTCGATGCATCGCTCCATCGTCCGTCGGGCAAACCTGAGAAACCAACAGCATTGCTCGAAAGCCTAGCCGACTGAGGGTCGACTTGATAAGGGCTTCCAAACTGAGTCACGGTCAAAAATCCGTTGGATCCAAAAGTCAGATTAGAAACATCGATCAGGCTGTGTAAGTAACCAGGACCACCGTCGACGGCGCCCCAACCTTCGAGCACTGCGAAATAGGTTCCGCTGGGGATCGTCGAGTTTGGCACTCCTCGGAGTTCGACGTACTGATCGGTATCTCGATTGCCAAAGAGCGGATCGTCTTGGATCTCGCTGATGTAGATTTCAGGAAGCCCGGCGGCAAAGACTTTGCGAGTCTCGAGGACTTCGGCAAAAAGCCTCCGTCTTCTGGATCGCGATTGTTCCTTTTTACGTTGGGTTTTCTTTACAAGGGATGTCAGTGGATTGGACAAGAAAAAGCGCATGGCAGGGTAAGGTAAAAAAAGTGCAAGGCGTCGAGAATTGCCGTGTGTGAGTCGAAAAATATAACGGAATTTTTGATTGAACGAAATTCGAAACTCGATCGCCCCGGATGACCAACAAAACACCACGAATCCCAACAAAACCCGTATTCCCACAAGAATCCTCTGGAAAACGTAGCTTCGAGCAAAAGATCCTCGGCCACGAAAACTCCTCGATCATAAGAAAACATGACAAAGACTCGATCTGAATCGCGCATAATAAACGCGGTTCTTCGGGAATTATCATGGATGACAATTCATACCACCGGTTCGTTTCGTACTCGAAGGGACGCATTGGGAGGTAGTTGACAAATGATCGCCGTGAATCGACTCAAGCATTTTCGAGTACGAGTACGAGTACGAGTACCGCGAAGCTGAGTACGAAAAAGCCGAACTTTTATCCACTAAAATTCCTGAAGAACCACAAAAGTATTGAGAGTTGATTGTCTGTGAACTTCAAGCTAGCCCACTCGAATCCATGACGAGCCCATCGAGCGACCGAAATTTCCTCTTTGCCCTGGTAGCTTATCAAAACGGCTACATCAAGATCGAGCAGTTCTTCGAGGCTGCTCAGATTTGGAACAAAGACCCCAAGAAAGACATTGGCGATATTCTTGTCGAGCGAAAGTTTATCGATGACGTCGAACGCTTCAACATCCAAGGGATCGTCGAGGATCGACTGCGTCGGCAAGGTGGGATCGACAACAGTTTGAGTTATGTCGTCGAGAACGGCAGCGTACCGCAGGGGGAAGACCTGCCAGAGGCTTGGCAGGAGAAGTTTTCCCAGATCACCAAGGTCAGTGACGACTCGGTCAAATCCCCTGTTTCCAAACCAACCCCTGGGCCATCGATTCATCGGTATTTGTTTCGTAGGCCCATCGGCGAGGGTGGCCAAGGGATAGTCTGGGAAGTCGACGACACGGAACTCGGGCGACGCATTGCTTTAAAGAAGGTGCATCCCAAGCATGCCAATAGTCCGCTGCATAAAGGGATGCTCATCGAGGAGTCTCGCAACACCGGTCGGCTCGACCACGCCGGAATCGTACCTGTGTACGACCTAGGGCATGACGACGAAGGGAACCCCTTCTTCACCATGCAATTGATCAAAGGAGAGAAGCTTGTAGATCGGGTCAAAGCGATCAAGCATGAGACGCTCAGTCGGCAGGAGTATTTGGCTCAGATTCGCCCACTGCTACGGCATCTGATTGCGGCTTGCAATACCCTGCAGTATGCCTATGACCAATTCAAAGTCATCCATAGGGATTTGAAGCCAGAAAATATCATGGTCAATCGTTATGGCGAGACGGTGGTCATGGACTGGGGGATGGGAAAAGCCGTCGAGGACATGACGCAGCTTGACGAAGCCTCGTCGATGCTCTTTGTTCCTGTATCGGGGTCGGGCAGTGGGGTTGAAAGAACGCAGGTCGGATCGGTCAAAGGGACACTAGGTTATTTGAGTCCCGAGCAGGCACAGGCGATGAACAACAACTTGGATCATCGAACGGACATTTATGGACTCGGAGCGACCTTGTACAGGATTCTCACCGGCACGGTTCCTTACAGTGGCACAAGTGTTGAAGAAGCACTGAATCGAGCTAGGCTCAATCAGTTTGTTCGCCCTAGGGAGCGGAATTGGAAGATCCCTAAGGAGCTCGAGGCGATCTGTCTTAAGGCGATGGCGACATTGCCGTCGGATCGGTATCAGAAGGCCACCGACATGGGTATGGACCTGGAGAACTGGATCGCCGGGGAGCCGATCAGTGTGGTACCGGATACTTTGCTCAAGAAATCCGAGCGATGGCTTAGGCGTCATGCGCGGGGCGTGATTGCCAGTTTGCTTTTGCTTGGGCTAACGGCTGCCGCATTGCTCTGGGCGACGGTTGCAATACTTGGGGAAAAGACCAAAGTAGACAACCTGAATAACAATCTAATAGCCGAACAAAAAAAGACCAAGGAAAGCAGAGACGTGTCATCCTTTGTTTTTGATGAAGTCGTAGGTTACATATTCGATGACGCATTATTCGGTGTGCCGGACTCCTATGAAGTTCGAAAGAGGACACTGCAGTTGGCAGTAAATAAGCTAGGTGATCCGGAAACCGGTTACGTGGCGAAATATCCGGAAGACTGGAATCTCAAGCTCGATTTGCTCAGGCTTTTGACCAGATTGGCAAATCTTGAGAAAGAAATCGAACCAGAGGAAGCGTTAAGCAATTGGCAGAAAGCTGAGAAACTGGTTCGAGATGCGTCTGAGGTTAATGACTCGAAACTTGAACGAACGAATTGGCTGCTGGCAGAAGCTGATCAAAAACTCTATTTTGCTGACTTTTACATTCAAACCAAGGACTACGAATTGGCACAGAAAGTCAATAGTTCAGTCGATGGTTTGATCAATAGGTATGAAGAAATACATGGCAAAACGGATGATATTCAGTTGTTGATTTCCCGTGCGATGCTCCAAAACGCTTTGATCTTAGAGTGCAGAGGAGACCTTGATGAAGCATTAAAAAAGACGGAACAAACTGTCGGCACTATCGAGCGTTGGATCGGCGAGATACTAACTGCTGAGGATTTTACAAAACTCAGCGATGGTTTTGATGAGTTGTTCTATCAGGATGTTCTCGTTTATTTGATGGCGCGCAGTCAATCAAGTAGCCTATTAGCCAAACTGGACAAAAAAACGGAATTCGAAAAATCCCTTTTAAAATCGCTAACCATTTGCGAAAAACTGGTAGAAGTCCCCAATGCAAGACGCGACACAATTGAAATTGCATTCGGTTGCTTAGAGAGTCTGCTTTTAGAATCCATCGAGCAAAATAAATTCTCCGATACAATTCGATTCTATCAGAGTGCTCAAGCGTGGTTCGAAAGAGGTAAGGAGTTCAAAGAATTTCAGATTCGGATGGTTGAGTTTTCGATGGTAGTCGCTGAAAACGTCCAAACTTTCGATTCTGACGTGGCAAAAAGAGCCATGTCCAATACTGCAGAGCTACTGAAATCGTTCGTCGAAGAAACCGAGGAAGTCAATCGGCTCAGGCAACGGCATGCTCAATTGGTCGGCCAATTGAGCAAAACCCTTGAATTGGAAAAATAATCAATCGATCCAGAAATCCGGTTTTCTGTTAGGCGACAAGTGCTGGAACCCCGTTAGGCTTTACCTTTTTCCTGCATAAAATGGTAACGCCAAGACTCATTGGCTGAGGGCTTGTGGTTCGATTGGCCGTCAATGTCGCGGTCTTCACTTTACCGCTTATCGAATCGCGTGTGCCGAGCAAAAGACTACATCCGATAGCTTCGCCGTCGAGAGTCAAAATGTAACCGAAATCGCCGATATCACAGTTTTGGGATGATGGAATGTTGAGCTCGATGGCGACCACGTAAAAACTCAACACCTGCTGAATGACCGGTGTTTCTATCCGAGGCAACTCGGTGCCAAAGTCGTAGTCTAATAAACTTCCAGTCGGTTCGATATGAGGAACCACTGTGTCTATTACCGGCGTTGAATCAATCGGAGTAGGGGAGGGGGTAGGAAACGACGACATCGGATTCTCCTTGGAACATTGAGGTCGAGAACAAAAGATGGACTTAGATCAACCAGATCGGCTTGATCCATATAAGTTTAGTCCGATTTCATGCGGCCCGGATGTTTTGATCAAACTATTGCAGATTTTCTGGGTAACTTTGGGGCTCTAAGGGGCGGTTTGTAATATCCCCAAAAAAGCCGATTCATCGCGAAAAACGAAACTTATGGCTATCTTGTATCGCTTACACTATTGGTCGCCGTGATCGTTAGGTACCGGATACCCCTATTGGTTTGTTTTGCAGCCTCGAATTGCACCAGGAAGTAACATGAGCGCTCAGACCGACAAAAATCTACTTTTTGGCTTGATTGCTTTCCAGAATGGCTACATCACGATGGAGCAGTTCATGGAGGCGGGGGCGATTTGGAACAAGGACACTAGCCGGGAATTAGCGGAAATCCTGGTCGAGAAAAAGCACCTCGAAGATGTCGAGAGACACAACATTCAAGGCATCGTAGACGACAGAGTGCGTCGCCTCGGTGGGTTGGAAAACTCCATCAGTTTTTCAATCCAAAACGGTAGTGTTCCCGACGGCCAGGGAATGCCTGAGGACTGGAAATCCAAGATCGAGGATGTGACCAAGATTATTCAGAATAATGCGACTCCCAGTCCTCCGCGTTTTACCAGCACAGCGGAGCAAGACAAAGGGATCCATCGTTACATCATCCGCAAGACCTTGGGGCATGGGGGGCAAGGGTATGTATGGGAAGCCTTTGATACAGAACTCAATCGAAGAGTGGCGATCAAAAACATAGTACCAAAACTCAGTAGCGATCCACTTCACCAGGAGTTGCTTATCGATGAAGCCAGGAAGACCGGTAAGCTTGCGCATGCTGGAATTCCACCTGTATTCGATATGGGTAAGGATGCCGAGGGGAAACCGTTCTTCACGATGCAACTCATCAGCGGTGAGAAACTTTCTGAACGATGCAATGAGATCAGGTACGAAGGAATCTCGCAAAGCGAATTTGTCAATCAAATCAGACCGTTGCTCAGACATCTGATAACAGCATGCAACACATTGCAATTCGCCTTCGACAACGAAGCGGTCATCCACCGCGACTTGAAACCTGAGAATATCATGGTCAACCAATACGGTGAAACCTTGGTCATGGATTGGGGTATGGGAAAAATCATCGACGACCCGTCGAACATCAAAGATGACGCATCCTCTGTTTTGTTTATCCCGATTCAAACCGATAGTGGATCGAGTCAACGAACCTCAGTCGGTACGATCAAAGGATCTGTGAAATACATGAGCCCGGAACAAGCTCGGGCGGAGAACGATCGTTTGGATCATCGTACGGATGTCTATGGACTAGGTGCGATCCTGTATTGGATACTTACAGGCCAACCCCCTCACAAAGGGACATTGGCCGCACTGCCGGACATTCAAAAAAACCTATTTCCGACACCTAGCCAAGCTCAACCTTCGCTAAGCATACCAAGGGAGCTCGAAGCAATCTGCCTTAAAGCCATGGCGAGCGCTCCGGAAAACCGCTACCAAAGGGCAGGCGATCTGGCGGCAGACCTTGATAATTTCATCGCGGGTGAACCCGTCTCGGCCTTGCCCGATAACGCCTTGAGAAAAGCCGAGCGTTTCCTGCGCAAACACGCCCGAGCGGTGATCGCAAGCCTGCTGGGACTTACCGTTGCTGTTTTTGGGCTAAGCGTGGCAAACGGCATCATCAGTCGTCAAAAAAGTGAAATCAAGTCGCAACTTACAAAGATTAAAAAATTAGCTAGCGACGTAACATCGAGCCGAAGAGTGGCATCAAACACACTCGATCATGTGATCGGAAAACTGTTTGACAATCGCCTTTCCCAACTTCCGGGTTCCGGCCCCGTCCGCCTGAAATTACTAGAAGAAATTGCAGATCAAACCCAGGCTTACATTACCGAGAATCCTGAAGACATCGAATTGAAGCTAGATCTTGTGCGGCTGTTGACCCGGCTTGCGAAACTTGAAGCAGAGAACAACCAAAATGAGGATGCCGACAAGCATTGGAAGCGTGCCGAGGAATTACTCAACGAGACCAAGGAACAGCCAGATCAAGTTTTCCAAGAAAATTGGAAGAGGGCTTTTTGGGATATGGCTTACTACCGCTCGTCGTTCGATTTGTCACAAGGTAGAGTTGGCCCAGCCGATGAAATCATCAAACAGGCTGTTCTTATAGCAGAGCAATACAGGGATAGCTTTCAAAACGATCCAGTAAAGACCAGGGAATTCGTCCCTGCAATGATTCGGCTGTACCGGCAGCGCGCGCGTGTCAACGCCAGAGACCCCAACTGGCAAGAGTCCGTCAACGAACTAAGTAAGGCCGTGGAAGTCTTGCGTCCCTTTGTTGACAAACATATCCCCGGGTCGTCTTCAGAACCAAAAATCACTGAGAAAATCGATGACCTGAACTACGCGGAATTAGGGTATTTCCTTCTGTTATCTGACGATCTAGGAGATTACGAAACAGTGCTAGAGAAATACCAGGATGCAGAAATGACCTTCGAAGGTGCATTCCGCGCAAGCTTGCTCGCACCACGTGTTGAAAACGCCCAGAGAGACGGGACCATTTTGAGAGTAAGCATGCTCCGAAAGCTTCAGCGTCTCGCGCTGATGACGAAGGATTTTCCAAAAGCCGATAAGTATTACCAAGACGCACTGAAATTTTGTGAAAAGGAGCGATCGGAGGAACCCCTAACCGAAAGGCATTGGCTCTTTCTCGAATGCGACCGAGCCAGGGGCCTTGCCAAGACCAATCTCAAGGAGGCTGACGAAGCGTTCGCAAGAGCAAGCGAATCTTGGAAAAAGATATCAACAAGCAATATTCCCGAATTTCTAAGTCTTCGCAACAACCCAAAAACCGTAGCGGAAATCGAGTACTCCTTGGTAGCAGCTAAGATTGCAATCGCCAAGGCTAGCACTGATACGGAACCAGAGATCCTCGAGCAGACGGTCAGGGAGCAGGAAGAAATTAAAGCTAAAAACGTTCAGTTGCTCAAGGACAACAATGCAAGTCCGTTCACCCTGCGAGAAGTAATGTTTCTTCCGTAGGGAGACATTGTATTACCCCACGTATTGCGAACGCTACTCATACTCCTAAACTGAGCTTTTAATTAAGAGTAGCGTTTCGTTTTCAACTGCGTTAACTATCTTGTTCTATTTCAAGGGGAGATATTGAGCTTCTTCGGTGTTAAGTACGACACTACCAACTCGCCTCCTTCCAAGACCGATACATCAATTGACGAGTCAATCGTAAATTCAATCGTCATCAATCCAAAAGTCTCGTCAGGGCGGTCTATCGTAATTCCCAAGTCGCTATCAGCGTATACTGTCCTACCATCTTGCTTTAGAAAAGCAAGAAACCTGAAACTATTCAGACTTCGACCTCCACCCACGCTTCTTGATGTCACATTGCAGGTGAATCTGATCGTACTACGATCTCTGCCTACTGATCTAGTCGCGTCTCCGAATGAAACCCATAGTGGCTCTCTAGGATTAAATTCAACGCCATCTTCCTCTAGTGATGCTTCGCGGTTTTTTGCAATCGCCCCTTTCGTTTTTGCAGGTAGCTTTCGGTGACTCAAGGAATCGTTGTGAGATTCCTGTTCCTTTTTCGCTAATGGAGTACTTTGCGTTTTTGGTGCTGATGCTTTCTTCTTTGCCATGTTGCTGCTCCTGAATTGTCATTAGAAAGACAATGTCTTCTGAGAAATTCCAAATCGCTCGCCGACGGGCGTCGGAAAAACGATCGCGATCTGGATGTCTGTAAAATAGCCTAAGTGAAATAGGCGATGCGATGTTGCTCAAACATGCAACTGTTTTGAAAAATTCACCTTTTTTTAGAGAGCAGCCAAACAGCCTTACGCGCAGTCGGCCCCCTCTATCCCCCCGCCCTTTCTCCCCCGTCAAAGCCCGGGGGCGAAAGGGGGCCAAGCGGGGGGAAGGCTTTAGACTTTAGACATTAGGCTTTAGGGGAACAGCCAAGCAGCCAAGAGGGATTGAAGTCGACTAGATTCTATGATGGTGATCGATGGCGCTGTGCCACGCAGAGACAATGCCCGACGCTCGGGCTCGTCGGCTAACAAGAGCAAATCCTAGCTTTTTCCAACGCGCCGCATCAGCGTTCATCAGTGTTCATCAGCGGTTGGCTGTTCTGCATCAGCGTTCATCAGTGTCTATCAGCGGTTGACTGTTCTGCATCAGCGTTCATCAGTGTCTATCAGCGGTTGACTGTTCTGCATCAGCGTTCATCAGTGTCCATCAGCGGTCAGCTGTTCTGCGTCAGCGTTCATCTGTGTCCATCAGTGGTTGGGGGTTTTGTGCCCTTGCGATATAATACGACCAAACCCCTACGACCCCAGGAATCCCCATGCAAATCCAAAGAAACCCAACCCGAAACGTCCAAGTCGGCTCGATCACCATCGGTTCCGGTCACCCCATCGCCGTCCAAAGCATGACCGCCACCCACACGACCGATATCCCCGCCACGGTCGCCCTGGTCAACGACTTGCACCGAGCCGGAGCCGATGTCGTGCGGATCGCCGTCGATAGCGATAAAGATGCCGCAGCCCTGGCCGAAATCCGCAAGCAAACCACCGCCAACCTCTCGGTCGACCTCCAAGAAAACTACCGGCTTGTTACCCAAGTCGCTCCGCACGTCAACAAAGTCCGATACAACCCAGGACACCTCTACCACCACGAAAAATCCAAGCCTTGGCAAGACAAAGTCAAATTCATCGTCGATGCGGCTGCGGCCAACGATTGCGCCATCCGAGTCGGTGTCAACTGCGGGTCGGTCGATCCGGCCATCAAAGATAAATTCGATCCCCACGATTCGATCGGCCCCATGCTCGCCAGTGCCACCGAGCACTGCGAACTGCTCGACTCGATCGGATTTATCCGCTACGTCGTCTCCTTGAAAGACTCCGATCCGACGAAGGTCGTCGAAGTCAACCAACGCTTCGCCCAACTCCGACCCGATGTCCCACTCCACCTGGGGGTCACCGAAGCCGGCTTGCCACCCGATGGGATCATCAAAACCCGCATCGCCTTTGAACAACTCATCGGACGCGGCATCGGCGATACGATCCGCGTGTCGCTGACGGTCCCGAACTCCCAAAAGTCGCTCGAAATCCAAACCGGTCGGCAAATCGTCGAAGATATCTACGCGGGCCGCCTCCGATCGGTCGTCGCTTTGGATCCCTCGAAACTTAACATCATCTCGTGCCCAAGCTGCTCGCGGGTCGAAAACGAAGCCTTCGTCGAACTTGCCCAACAAGTCAAAGAGATGACCGCTTATGCCAAAGACTACGCGATCACCATCGCCGTGATGGGCTGCCGAGTCAACGGCCCAGGGGAAACCGACGATGCCGACCTTGGGCTCTGGTGCGGGCCTGCGAAAGTCAACCTGAAAAGACGGAGCGAGCCGATAGGGGCCTTTAGCTACGACGAGATTCTTCCTAAACTGCGCCAAGAACTCGACGCACTGATCGCCCAGCAACAAAACTCCAACGCTTCGTAATTTCCAACCTCTGCAATGACCAATCACCCAGAAGCCCTCGATGGCCAGAGCCCATCGCAGGATCGAAAAGCGCTGGCCGATGCTACCACCTGGGTCGTCAAAGTTGGTTCGCGGTCACTGACAGACAACAGCGGTAGGCTCGACTTGGATCAAGTCGCCAATCTTGCCAATCAACTCATCGCCCTAAGCGGTATGGGTAAGCAAGTCCTTTTGGTTTCCAGCGGTGCGGTTGCAAGCGGCATGGGCAAGCTGGGGCTCAAGTCCCGGCCAAGCGATCTTGCGACCTTGCAAGCCGTCGCGGCCATTGGCCAAGCCCATTTGATCCAAGTGTATGAGAAGACCTTTGCCGCCCACTCGAAACATGCGGCTCAGATTTTGCTCACAGCCTCCGAACTCGATGATCGGGTGGCTTATTTGAACGTTCGCAACACCCTATCGAGGCTCTTAGAGCTAGGTGCCATTCCTATCATCAACGAAAACGATTCGGTGGCCGTCGATGAACTCAAAACCACCTTTGGAGACAACGACCGACTTGCCGGTATGGTCGCTGGTCTGATGCACGATAGCGCCTTGGTGATTTTGAGCGACGTGCATGGACTCTACGATCGCGATCCTCAATCGCCCGGTGCGATGGTTCTCTCGACAGTGTCCAAGATCGATGAGAGCATCGAAGAGCTTGTGCGGGATCGCAAGACCGGGATCAGCAAAGGGGGCATGGCCAGCAAGCTTACGACGGCCAAGTTCCTGACGCACAGCGGCCAAGCCACCGTGATCGCTTGGGGCCGAGAGCCCGATGTTCTGGTGCGGCTTGCCCAAGGCCAGAGGCTCGGCACGCTGTTTTTGCCTCAGCCCAAGTCGCTTGTTTCTCGCAAGCGATGGATAGGGTTTTCCACCCAAGCGACCGGCAGCATCAGCGTCGACGACGGTGCGAGTGCCGCGATGAAACGTGGCGGATGCAGTTTGCTTGCCATCGGCGTTCGCGATGTGACCGGCGAATTTGGCAAAGGGGACATTATTTCGGTGCTCGATTCGAGCGGCAATGAAATCGCGAGGGGACTTAGCAACTACAATGCAGCCCAAGTGAAAATGATACGTGGATGCCATTCCGATCGGATCGAACAGATCTTGGGTCAGTGCCCTTACCAAGAAGTCATCCACCGAGACAATTTAACGGTTCTATAGCGCGATGCATTCGACGGATACAAGCGGTTCGAAAGGGAGTTGGAAAGAGCGTGAGAGTGCGTTGTTAGCAAGCTACGCGATGCACTCGATCGATTCGCTTGGACGCGTTTGCAGTGAGCCTGAGCACCCGTATCGAGGTCCTTTTCAGCGGGATCGAGATCGGATCGTCCATAGTTCGGCTTTTCGACGCCTCTCGGGCAAGATGCAAGTCTTTACGGGGGATATGGGAGAGTACCATCGCACCCGTTTGACCCATACCCACGAAGTCTCCTCGTTGGCAAGAACGATCGGGCGAACTTTAAGGCTTAACGAAGATCTGATTGAAGCCATGGCATTGCTTCACGACATAGGCCATCCTCCGTTTGGCCATTGCGGCGAAGATGCGCTTGGAGAATGCTTGAAAGACCACGGTGGATTTTCGCACAACCAATTCGCATTGGAATTGGTCACCAAGATCGAGCAGAGGTATACCGATAATCCCGGTTTGAATCTGACGCATGAGGTTCTTGCAGGCCAGCAGTTTCGCAGCGATAAGGCGACGTCTCAAACGCAGATGCTCGAGATCCAGGTGGTCGATGCCGCAGACAGCATCGCCTATGACTCCCACGACGTGGATGATGCGTTGAAACTGGGTTTGCTCGAATGGGAGCAGCTCGACGGGCTCGATCTGGTCGAGCGTGCCAAACGGCTCGTGCCACTCGAGCGGATCGACCCAACGTTGCGGCGTTCGTTGCTGGTCCATACGCTGCTGGATCTTCAGATGGGCGATTTTCTGCGGCACTCGAGCCTTGAGCTTGATCGATGCCACAGCATGAGTTCTACGGCGGTTTCACAGGCGGCAGTCGGGCTGGGAATGAGCCCGCAGATCGAACAGGAAAAGCAGCAGCTTGAGGAATTCCTCTTTGAGCATGTCTACCGCCACGAGCGACTAGCTCAGGTCAGAGACAAAGCGGCCATGAGGCTCAGGCAGTTGTATCGGCTCTTGACCAGTCATCCCGAGCGTTTGCCCGAGCGGGTCAGAGGCTGGAGCGAGCTTTGGGGGATCGAGCGAGCCGTGGGGGCTTATTTGGCAGGCATGACCGATCGATTTTGTGACGATCAGTACTTGCTGCTCGTCGAGATGGGGCGACCGAGCGGGATCGACTGGAGCTAAAAGCACCCGAGAGGCTTACAAAACCGCCATGTCAGGCTTAAATAGAGCAAATCGCCCCCGTAATCTGGCTTTAGGGGAGATTTTAGGATATTGTTTATAGGGCTCTTTCGATAAGTTTATAGGGAGAGTTCTAGTCCCAAATGTTCGATGCGCGTTCCATGAGGCTTATCATGATGCCCACTAGCAATGTTCGAGTCGGTAAAAATCGGTTGGGTTTCACGTTGGTTGAACTCTTGGTGGTCATTGCGATCATTGGCGTGTTGGTCAGTTTGCTCTTGCCGGCCGTACAGGCAGCTCGCGAAGCGGCGCGTCGGATGCAGTGCTCGAACAATCTCAAGCAGCAGGGCTTGGCGATCCAGAATCACCACGACATTTTCAAGCACTTTCCACCTGGGGGCTATAACCCGTGGGGGGCCGTTGGAAGTTGGGCGACCCACATCTTGCCCTACATGGAACAAAACACCTTGGCGGTTCAAAATACCAACAACAACGTTGACATCCTACGATATCGAGGTGGCCCGACGGTCTTCTTTTGCCCTTCGCGCAGAGGTTCACAAGCGAACATTTCTCAAGGAGGCCGGTACTTGATGGACTATGCGGCAGCGACGCCCGCTACGAGTCCCAATAGCTGGGATCAATTCTGGTTCGGTGACACTTGGGGGATGGCTTGGGAAAAGTCACGCTATTACGGGGTGATTGTCAGAGGAGGCCCTGACCAAACCGGTATTTGGCGTGGTAACAAGTCGAAAATAGCAAACATTATCGATGGCACCAGTAACACGATGGTCATCGGGGAAAAGCAGCTAAGTCCAGTGCGATACAAGACTGGGGATTGGCATGACGATGCGGGCTGGGCTGACGGATGGGACCCGGATGTGATTCGATATACCGGGTTTGCTCCCAATTCGGATCGGCAGTACGACAACCAAGGTGGTTGGGAAGGGTACCGATTCGGGAGCACCCACACCAGCGGTATGAATATCCTGCTTGCCGATGGTTCGGTTCGTTTCCTAGGGTTTACTGTCGACCCAACGATTTTTAATCAACTCGGTCACCGGGAAGATGGTAGTACGATTCCCGATGACTACTAAGGGTTTGGCACAAGCTGGCGAAACTTCTGTTCGTCGACTTCGAGAATTTCGCCCAGGGTGCCGGCAATAAACCTTTTGCCTTCGATCCCTTCCTGTTCCCATGCAAAGATATTGCTGGACTGGCCCGGTACGGCAGGTTTGGTGTCGAACTTGAGTTTGTAAGGTTTTTTATCGCGGGAAGAGACAAACAAGCTTTCGACGTCGGTGATGCCGAGGTTTGTTAGTTCTTCTTGCGAGCGGCCTTTGATGAACGTTTTGAGTTCTTGCTCATCCTTAGGGCCTCGCCCCTTGTTCGAGCCGATAAAACGCCCGTACATAACGGCCAGCGGTTTTAGATTCGAGGCTTCGGTCTCTGAGAAAGTTTTGGCACGATCGCATCCAGTCATCAAAACCGGAGCCAGCCACGCCAGGATCAACAGGCCGTATTTTGGGTTCATCATTGGTCTCGTGATTAATCTTTCGCGAACTTCGCAGGTATATGCCGCACTGCGGCGCAAGTATACCAGACATCGGCTTGACGTGGTTTCGTTCTGAAATTCACAACGATCACAGGTGTGTAATTCCAGGGGCGAAGCCCCCTGGCGATGTTGTGCATGGCCTTTGGCCAATCGGACCAGTCGAGATGTTCTAGCAGCAAATGCGAGATCTGGATTTTTCGCCAACGGCGATACTCATCGTAGCCTGGGGCAACGTCCCAGGAATCGTGATTGATGTAGTGCCCCCGCAAGGACTCGAACCTTGGACCCGCTGATTAAGAGTCAGCTGCTCTACCGACTGAGCTACAAGGGCAGGAAACAGGCTTGTAATCGTAGCGTCCGGTCGCTGGGTTGCAAGAGCCAAATTCCCAAGCCATCCGGCCAGAAAACCAGGAATTTTTCCTGCATGTCGGTTGACCCGCCCCCCCGTTAGAGCCGATACTTTTGGATTAACTTATCCTGTTAACACTCAGGACTATATTTCCCATTCACAAAGGAGCGTCACGATCGAACGCATTCAGACCAGGGTCAACAGCCAAATCCGCATCTCTCCACTTCGCGTTATTGGCCCAGATGGAACTCAGTACGGAGTAATCACTCTCGAGGAAGCTTTAAACCGCGCACGCGAGGCCGATCTGGATCTCGTTGAGGTCGCACCCAACGAACGTCCACCAGTCTGCCGAATCATGGACTTCGGCAAATTCAAATACGAGAAGAACAAGAAGTCCGGTCAAAAAACGCATCAGACCAAAACAAAAGAGATCAGGCTCCGACCTAAAACAGGCGAGCATGATGTTGAAACCAAAGTACGACAAGCCATCGGGTTTCTTAAGCATAAAGACAAAGTTCAAGTGACCGTGATGTTCAAGGGCCGTGAGTTGGCTCACGTCGAAGAAGGCCAACGCGTCATGCAACAAATCTTGGCCGATCTGGCTGAGTACTGCAAGCTTGAGTCTCCTCCTTCGCAGCAGGGCAAGAAGATGATCGCCATGCTGGCTCCTAAGTAATCGCAGGCCGCCAGATGATCGTTCGATTCAAGCGGCCTGATGGCTCGATCGCTTGGGGATGGAGATCCCAGCAAGGCATCCAGGATCTCTGCGCTGCGGATGATTCTCTACCGACCTCGACTAATGAGTTGATCATCCGTTGGAAGGAACTCCAATCGCGAATCGTTAGCTTGATCAAAAAGCTCGGTCCCTGCGACCAGCCGCTCGAGTTGCTCTGCCCATTGGACACCCCTGGAAAGATCCTTTGCATCGGTCTGAACTACCGAGACCATGCCATCGAGACCAACGCCCCGATCCCTGAGGAACCCATCGTTTTCTCGAAAGCTCCCTCGAGCCTCATCGGGCCAGAGGATCCAATCGAGATCCCCTCGATTAGCCAACAGGTCGACTACGAGGCCGAGTTGGTCGTCGTCGTCGGAGAGCGTCTGAAAAAGTCCTCCCAAGAGCAGGCTCAGCAAGCGATCTTCGGCTACACCGCTGGCAACGACATCTCCGCTCGCGATTGGCAAAAAGGAAAGCCTGGCAAACAGTGGTTGCTCGGAAAGTCCTTCGATACCTTTGCACCGATCGGTCCTGCAATCGCATTGGCTTCATCGATCTTAGATCCTCAGAACCTTAAAATTCAATCGAGGCTTAACGGTCAGTTAATGCAAGATTCATCGACGCGTGAACTGATCTTTTCACCGGCGATGCTGCTCAGTTACATCTCGCAAGTTCTGACGATCGAACCTGGAGATTTGCTCTTTACCGGAACTCCCGCAGGCGTAGGGGTGGCTCGAGATCCACAAGTTTTCCTCAAGCCAGGGGATCGCATCGAAGTCCAAATCGAGTCGATCGGCACTCTCTCAAACCTGTGCGTCAAAGGTTAACGAGTCAGCGCCGACCCTAGCGATTTTCGGAAAATCCGTTAAGATCGGATCGAGCTTTGAAGGGTCTTGGCCGTTCAAAGTTTGAGTACAGGGAAACCCGATACGATATCGGTTAGAATCTTTAGATATCAATAACCGGTTCAGATCGTCCCCCCAACACGTCCCCCACACACCCCAGCGATCACACACCAGAACAAGAGTGGAAAACATACGGACTGAAAGTCTCGGAAAGCGAGAGGCAAGTTCTCCATTTGCCGACTCGATTGCGATCGTCATCCTGCGGATCATTTTCGTGGTCGCTGCGGCAAGTATTGGTGCGTCGCTTGCCAACTCGATGAGCGGCAAAATTGTACAGGGAGAAGATCAAGGCACCGCGATCACACCTTACTTGGTCTTCTCCGGGGTGCTTCTGATCGCATTTGCGGTGATCGCGATGGATCTGTTTATCCCCAGAAAGCGGATCGAGGTGATTTCAGCGATCTACTTTGGATTGCTTATCGGAGTGATTTTCACCAACCTACTGATGCTGGCCCTTGGCCCTTTTATCAATAATCCAGGCAGCACGAACCCTTATTCGTCCTACATCTCCCTCGGGGTCCTTATCACCTTGTGTTACGCTTGCGTGAGCGTCCTGCTGCAGACGAAAGACGACTTTCGTTTCGTGATACCATACGTCGAGTTCGCACGAGACTTTAAAGGGATCAAACCCCTGGTGCTCGATACGAGCAGCATCATCGATGGTCGGCTTGCCGAACTTTCCGAAACGAATATCTTCGACAACCGATTGGTCATGCCTCGTTTCGTGCTGATGGAACTCCAAGCGATCGCCGATAGCTCGGACAAACTCAAGCGGGTGCGAGGGCGGCGCGGTTTGGATATCCTCAACAGGATTCGAACTTCCAAGCGGGTCGATTTCATGATGTACGACACGGAGCTTCCAGAGTTTGCAGGACAGCCTGTCGACATGAAACTCGTGCTGCTGGCCAAACACCTTGACGGCAAGTTGCTCACCGGAGATTTCAATCTCAACAAAGTAGCCAAGCTTCACAACGTCGAGGTGATCGATTTGAATCAAGTCGCAGCTTCCTTGCGACCCCAGTACCTCCCCGGCGAAGCTTTCCAAATCAGGATCGTCAAGCCCGGCGAGAGCCACGATCAAGGGGTTGGGTATCTCGATGATGGAACCATGGTCGTCATCGAGGGCGGTCGAGACAAGATCAATCAGACCGTACAGGTCGCCGTCACCAGCACGCTACAGACCCAGGGCGGTCGAATGATTTTTGCCAAGGTTGAGCAATCGGGGTGATTACTCGTTTGTAGGGGATCGAGCGATCGCTCGGTCGTAATATTCGCGAGCGGCATTGTAAGCGGCCTCGGCGGCATCCCGCTCTTCGGGACGAATCTGCGGACGCTTTTTGTTCCAGCACACCTCAACGGCATCGCGACACCACTGAGCACTCTTTTTGTTAGGACATATCGGCTTGTTATCCACATGCACAAATACGGGGTTTGTGTGCATCGAGGGAAAGATCCGCACAGCGACCCAACTGGAGCGCTCGATATCGATATCCCAACGTAGATCTTGCCAATTGCCATCGGCAGGAATCTCTTGTGTTGCAACCACCTGAGCGTTGACGATCAATTCGACCGGGACATTGCGCGTGGTTCCTATTCGGCTGCGTTCGATATGCCAATAAGGTTTTTCGTCGATCCTACGGGCTTTGATTTGCTTGGCTTGCTCACTCTGCTCGGTCGGCAACCAAGCCGCTAGACTCGTGGTCACTTGCACCTTGCCGGGTTCTTTCAAGTGGAGTTCACTGGCTCGTCGCTGCGAATCGATCTGGCCTAATTGCCGATCGTTGACTGAAAAGTTTCGAATGTGGCTAGACCCATCGCCGACGTAGCTGCGTCCATCGAGCAAGCCATGCACCCATTGATCGTAATTCACAGGTTGCTTGTTATCGATCTGGACGTAGACTCGACCGAGTCCCACGCGGTCTCCGTAGATGCAAGGAAAATCGGTCTCGCCACTGATTCTCGTTTTGAGGCCTGTATTGAGAACGTGATACCAGATGTTCAGTTCCCAAACCGCAGGCGTATCGACTGTCGAGATGAAATCACAGGCATCATTCGGTGCAGCGACGATGTACTCGTTGGCTCCGATGCCATCGAAAGGTGGCATCGCATAGTCGGGCAGCTTGTCTGCAGCCCGACCAGCTTGGCCACCTTTGATTCCACCCCAGGTGTTGGGTAATGGGCCTCGGGATCCATCGGGCATGTAATCGGGAAGAGCCAGCCCCCAGCCGCTGTGGCTGTAGCCTACGATCCCACCTTGCTGCTGGCCCCATTTGAGAATCGGGATTGTCCAACTGGGCCAATCCTCGATCTTTTTAGTATTCGGGTAATCGTCTTCGACGAGATTGAGCAAACACAAGTGCCCTGCATGCGATGAAGGAAACCCACTGACTTCGACATCGTAGCGCATCAGGTAATCGCTTCGCGAAAGCTTCGAGACCTTGCCATCAAAGAATTGCTTTTGATGGTACCAGCAAGGCCCCCAACTCAGCACGCATCCCACATTGAGGTCTTCGCCCAAGATATGTCGCATCATGTCTTCGGGCGTGACACCTTGGGTGGGATTCTCGTAGTGAGCACATCCGGCAGCATGCACGTGATGATCTCCGGAGTACCATCCCAAAGCGGCCATATGAATCCATCGCTTGAGTTCGATGCGCATCGGCTCGGCGGGATCTTTGTCCGGGACAACAAAATCAAATTGGGTTTCTAGGTATTCCGGGCCTCGCGAGGCTGTGACGGTGTACTTGCCAGCAGGCAGAACAACTGTTTCACCATCGGCTCGATAGATTTGGGGATGGAAGAAAAAGTCAGGGGCCAAGCGACGAGCTTGGTTGGGATAGACGCGGCCTTGTGCATCTCGAATGAGCAACCCGCAAGTCGTCTTCTTACCGTCGTGATCTTTGATTTCAAGCCCGACGGCTTGGCTTGGGAGTGCTCGAAACAGGATCGGAATTTCACTGCGAAAACCCAGATCCTGGGTTCCTTGGCCGACGTCGAATGCCAAGGTGGCTTCGAGGGGGCCAGAGTCGCGACTGTAGAGTTGGATGATGCGGTATTCGACTTTCAAGCCAGATAGATTTGCGACCATGGGCTCTTGGACGGGGATAGCGATATCGAGCCAACGTCGAGCCGATTCTGCGGGGGTGATTTTCATGGCAGGATCGGCTGCCGAAGTGCTTTGCCTGACCATGCTTTGCGACTGTGGGCTCGAGCAACGAAGCGGTGCGGTGACTCCAGCCTCATTGACGACTTTGATCAGAAAGGTGCGCCAACCTTTTTCGACCAAGGTTGGGCTCTGGGTTGCGGATGCAACTTTGACGCGGCTTTCGGGATTGATGCTTACCACAGCAAGGCAAAGAGGATCGAGCGTTTTTTGGATTTCAGCGACGACTGTAGCATCATCGGACTGATTTTCTAATCGTGCGAAAGTTTTCTCGATCGAATCATCGACAGGTTCGCCAAGAAACCGCATGGCTTCTCGCAATCGTTTGACGGAGGCTTCCAAAGGTTGCCTTGGTACCGAGGTGACCAGGGTGTCTTGAGCCATCGCGTTAGCGACGAAAAGGCTGTGGGCAGCAAATACAAGCAAGAAAGGAATCGCAAGTCTCATGATCAAGGGTCAAGCGGTTGGCTATCGAAGGTGAGTTTAGAACCAGTAGCGGATGAATATACCATGAACGACGGGACGAAAAAAACCGCCGTCAGGCGGCGTGGCAACTAAGTCCGCCGACGGCGGACGCGAGGGGGTTTGGACAGCATTGACTCCATTGACGGTATTGACGGCATTGACTGCGGACGTTGTTGACGAGATTGACGTCATTGAAGGGGTTGACATTGTTGGCGGGATTGACCTGATGGCCGAGTTGTTCTTCGCTGTCAATGAGGTCAACAATGTCAATCTTGTCCGCTGTCAACACAGTCAATCTTGTCAACACCGTCAATGCCGTCAAAAATGCGGCCGCCCTCAGGCGGCGTGGCAACCAAGTCCGCCGACGGCGGAAGTTCTTGACAAGCGAACTATTTGGGATCGAAGCGAATCGAGTCGATGTTCATCAAACCACCACGGTTGGTCGGATTGAGGGTCTCGAAGTACAAATCCGCTCGATCAACGGTCGGCTCGATCTTCATGCTACGCTCGTACCACCCATCCCAATCGCCATTGACGTCGACTTGTATCTTGCCAATGACCGGCCCGTCGATGGCCCCTTGATGAACGACGATCTGGCCACCGGCTCCCGCCGAACAAACCCTAAAGAGTATCGATCCGACTTGATCAAGCCGCACATTTTTGATCACGAAATACGATCCATGGTCGATTGCTCCTAAGAACTTGCCTTGGCTGGCTTTTCCGCCCCCAAGCTCGCTCATGCGGACGACTTGGTCAGCCCGCTCGGCCTCTCGCAATCGGGGCATAAGCTCGATCGTTTTATAGCCCGTCAGGGAGGGTAGCGACGCCCCCCCTAGGTCTTGATATCGAGCCGTTAGACGTATCGCGGCACCGGCGTTTTCGGGCTTAGCGGCCAACTCGATCGTCCCACTCATGCCCTTTACCGTTTGGCTTGTGGGATCAGGTTTGGCGTCATAGACCCAAGTGACCATCTGGGCGACTTGCTCGCGTGTGTGCTGGCCATGAGGCAACATGGCCACCTTGCCCCAGACACCGGTAGAACCTTTAAGCACCCGGTCGATCGACGCTTCCATCGCCCCGGCTTGCCCTCGATACTTATTGGCAATATCCAAAAACGAAGGGCCGACGATGGCTCGGTCCAATGCGTGGCAATTGAAACAATCGCTCGATCGCATCAGTTTCAATCCCACCGGTAAACTCTCTGGACTTGCGGCGATTGAACCTCCCGCCAAGAGGTTGGCTTGGATGCTCACCCGATCTGGTGCGGCAGCATCGAGATTATCGAGATCGGTGGTGCTGGTAATCTTCTCGTCCGAACTTCCATCCTCCATGTCCGTTACGGTGACTTGATAACTCACCTTTTGGCCTGCGTCAAAAAAGTCTCCGTCTTTGGGACTGACAAACTCGATCGTTGGAATGGAATTACCCACGATCACAGGAACGACGGCCGTTGTCGATGCCCCTTGAGGATCCTGAGCCTTGAGCTCGACGTTGTAAACACCAGGTTTTTCAAACGTATGCTCGATTTGCATCCCGGTGCCGATCACGACGCGATCATTCGAGTCGGCGGAATTGACTTTGGACCAGGTGAAGCTCAGAGGGTCCTTGTCCTTGTCGCTCGAAGCCTCGGCCGAGAAAGCGAGTTTCAAAGGCTCTTTCCCTGCAAATAGGCCTTCCGCAATCCGAGCCTGAGGGGTTCGGTTACCAGCTTGATAATCGACGCGTACAAGTTTGGCATCGGGGTTTACCCCCCAGGTTTCGCCGTACTCGATGACATAGAGCGATCCATTTTTGTCGAACTGCAAATCGATAGGTCGGATGAATTTTTCGTTGGGCATGAAACGCTCCATCTTGGAGATGTTCGAGTCTTGATCGAGCTTCACCGCAACGATCCAACTTCTAGACCATTCGTAGATGAAAACGGTCTTGTCCATGCCGGATGGAAATTTGGTTTGCGACTTAAGATTCGGATCGTAGTAGTAGGTTGGACCGGCGCATGCGGTTCGACCACCGCTGCCCAAAGCGGGGAACTCTTTGGAGTCTCCGCCGGGGTAGTAGATCCAAGCCGGTTGGGCCGGTGGGAGCTCTTTTGCTCCCGTGTTGAACTTCGAGTAGTTGATGGGCTTGGAAGGGTCGAAGGCGTTTCCGATCGCTCCGGAACTGAAATCGACTTGCAAGTAGGGTCGGTTGTTTCCGATAAACAGGGGCCAACCAAAGAATCCCGCTTTGCGGGCTTGATTGAACTCATCGTAGCCGCGAGGGCCTCTGGGCCCATCCCCTCCGGCATCGGGCCCAACATCTCCCCAGTAGAGGAAACCGCTGCGCTGATCGACGTTCAGTCGCCAAGGGTTTCGGCATCCCATGACGTAGATCTCTGGATGACCGACCGAACCGTCTTTCGGGAAGAGATTGCCCTCGGGGATACTGTAAGTCCCATCGTCATTGGGACGGATACGCAGGATCTTACCATTGTAACTCTTGGTATTGGCGCTGGTGCGCAGGGCATTGAAAGCACTTTTCTCCTCGCGCTCGTCGATGGGCGCAAAACCTTGGGAATCCCCAAAAGGATTGGTGTTGTCTCCGGTGCCAATGTACAAGCAACCGTCGGGTCCAAACTCCATCGATCCGGCATGGTGGCAACATTCCTGACGCTGCTCTTGGTACTTCATGAGGATCTTTTCGCTTTCAAGATCCAGAGTGCCGTCTGAAGCGATTGTAAAGCGACTGATGTGTTGACCGGAAAAATCTGGGGGGGAGTATTGCAAGTACATCCAATGGTTCTGAGCAAACTTCGGGTCCAGCGCGATACCGATCAAACCGTTTTCCTGTTCTGTCGTCACCTTGAGCGATCCGACCGTCTTGACCTCGCCGGTGTTTGGATCGATGGCTTTGAGCTTCCCAGCCAATTCGATCATATAGATCGTTCCATCGGGCGCGATGGCCATTTCCATCGGTTGCGTCAGGCCACCGACGACGAGGGTCTTCTCAAAACGATTCGGATCGTAGGTGCTATCTTGGGCTTGGGCTACCCAGTGGCCACCGGCAAGCACGCTTGCAAAACTAAGGGTACACAAACGAGCAATTCGTTTGCCGGAGGAGCTGAAAGTCCGCTTCATGGTTGGTTGATATAGGCTGGTTAAGGGAGGGAAGGGCAGTGAAGGGAAAATAGGGAAGGGGGGGCGGGGAGTGAATTATACTTGGCGTATTCGGTCGTAGATGCGATTGAGTTCTGAATCTTTGCCCAAGCTTAATTCCGTTCGTTTGCATGCGTGCATGACGGTGGTATGATCGCGTCCAGAGAAATGTTCGCCAATGGCTTCGAACGACTCATCGGTCAGTTGTCGCATCAGGAGCATGGCCAAGCCTCGGGCTCGTACGACTCCGGATTTGCGAGATGGGCCCGTAAGGATATCGAGCGTGATTTGAAATTCCTTGGCGACGACTTTAAGGAGATCCTTGCAAGTGAACTTGCGTCCACTACCAGCGACGATCTTCTCGATGTGCTTGATCGCCGAAGGTTTGTTGGAGGCATTTTTGTGCGAGGCGGACTTTGGGGCGGGGGGCTTGAGCATCGTTTCGGCATGGATTTGATGGGCCCAGCGATTCAGGAGTCCACGAAGTTCCAAGGCGGTGGGGCTCTCCCCGATGCGACCACAGAACTTGCTGAGTTCCTCGGTAGTTAGCTCTGGAGCGATCTGAGGTGCAATCATTTCAGCAATCGCAAGGCGTGCTTGAGGACCGGGCAACTTCACAGGCACACTCAAACCTGCTGAAAGGAGGCTCTGCAACGAGGGGTGGTAACCTGTTTGTAGTCTGGGCAATTCCAAGGAAGTGATCACGACCAGTTGCGAAGCTTCGTGGGCTTCTTTCAGAAGAAACACCAGTTCAGACTGGGCAGCGGGTTTGGTGATCAATTCCTGAAGGTTATCGATCAGCAGTCCATCGCATTGGCGATGGATTTGTCGGAAGCGGGCCATGTCATCGGCCTTGATCCCACGCTGGAGGGCTCGACCGAATTCCGTACCGCTGGTGAGAGTCAGCTTGCGGTTGTTTTGATCGCGAGACCATCGCCATAGCAGTTCGTGGGCAAGTGTTGTTTTGCCTGAGCCGTTTGGACCAAAAAGAATGATCGGCGATTTTTCGACGAGGTTTTCGATCGACAGACCGCTGAAGAGTTCTTCGACAGCAGCGTTTTCTTCCCCTAGGATAAATTGAGGGATCAGCACAGCAGGCGGTGAAATAATCTGATGCACACCCCGTTTGATGTGGATGCGGCTTAGATCGATCTTGACGAGTTCCTGCGTTCTGGTCATCAGGTCACTATTCGGCGGTATCCAGATAAGGGTCTTGTCCCATGTCCCTTTGGATTTTAGTCCGTTCTTTTTCGTGATAAAGCAGCGCCATGCGATCGCGAAAATGTTTCCGCTCGACCTTGCGCTGGGCTTTGCGGAAAACCGGTGCCATCGAATCGCTGAAACGACCTTGCTGGCCGAGAAGTTTATATTTTTCTGAGGCTTTTAATCCAAAACCGTTTCGGAGGATTTCGTCATCCAAGGCCAAATACTGGCGGTGCGTGCCCGGATCCCCTTGGCGTCCGCAACGTCCGATCAATTGCCGGTCGATCCGCGCAGCATCGTGAAGTTCGGTGCAAATGACCATCATTCCTCCCAAGGCCCGGACGTTGTCTTGGAGCTTGACGTCCGTACCGCGACCGGCCATGTTCGTTGCGACCGTGATTTGACCTAGCTGACCGGCATCGGCGACGATCTCCGCTTCGCGCTCGATCTCGTTGGCATTGAGGATTTGAACCTTCATGCCTTGCTGTCTGAGCATACTCGCCAGGATATTTGATTTGTCGATCGATCGCGTGCCGATCAAGACCGGTCGGCCTTGCGCGTGGACTTCGCGGACCTCGTGGACAATTCGCTCGAATTTATCCATCATGTCGGCGCAAACAATGTCAGGAAGTTTTTTGCGTTGCGGTGGCCGGTTGGTGGGTACCTGAAGCACTGGCGTTTTGTAGATTTTGCGGAGTTCTCCGGCGCTCGTTGCAGCCGTACCGGTCATACCTGCCAAGTACTTGTATCGCAGAAAAAGATCCTGCACGGTAATTCGAGCGGCCTGACCAGTGGGTATCGAGATTTCCACTCCCGCGTTGGCCTCGACGGCTTGGTGAATCCCATCACGCCACTTACGACCTTCAGCAAGTCGTCCAGTGAACTCATCGACGATGACAATCTCTCCATCACGGACCACGTATTGGCGATCGAGATGATAGTCTCGAAGAACACGGATAGCCCGTTCGATGTATTCGTAGAGATCCACCAAAGCCACGGTTCGAATTTCATCTGGTCTAGGAAGTGAACGCACCTTTTGGCGACCCTTGGAGGTTAACTCGACTTTGCGACTATCCTCTTCGAGCGTGTAGTCCTCTTTGTACTCAAAGCCACCTGCGTACTCGGAGGCCCAGCGGAACGTAGCGATCACCGCTTCGCGAGCCTCGTCCCCCAGCGAGCCAATGATCAATGGCGTTCGAGCTTCGTCGATCAAGATCGAGTCGGCTTCGTCGACGAGGGCAAAGTGCATCCCTCTTTGAACCGGCTGTTCCCCTGTCGAGCTCCAACGTTCGTCAGAACCCGCGCCCAGAAAGTCGTTCACATTACGACCTTGGGCTCGCATCAAGAGCCGATCTCGCAGAAAGTCGAAACCGAACTCTTTGGCGGTGCCGTAAGTGACATCGGCACCGTAAGACTTACGGCGCTGATCTTGATTGTGGTCAGTAAGGACGATTCCGACTTTTAACCCCAAAGCTTCGAATAGCGGTTTCATCCAGTCGGCATCCCGGTGGGCGAGATAGTCGTTGACGGTAGCAAGGTGGGCACCTTTGCCTAACATCGAATGGAGTACCAAGGGCAAGGTGGCGGTGAGTGTTTTTCCCTCACCGGTTTGCATCTCGGAAATACAACCGTGAAACAGGCATACACCGCCGAAGATTTGGACATCGTAATGCCGCATGTTCATTTTGCGACGACCAGCTTCGCGAACCAGTGAGTAGCATTCTGGAAGCAGCGTTTCGAGGGGCTCGCCACTTTTTGCTCGATAGATCAGCGAGAGGAACTCTTTGCGAAGCTGCGGATCGCTCAAGGATTTGCGGTTCTCTTCCCAAGCGTTCACGGATCGAGCTTGTTCGAGCCATTGGTTGATTTTATAGGTTCCCACGCCGGGGATTTTCCAACCTGCAGCCACGTGCGGGCGATAGGGTAGCTGCAGCTCGACGCCTTTGGTTGATTTGGCTATTGGCGATTCGTTCGTGGCAGGTTTCTCGTTCATGGTTGTCCAATTTTAGCCATCAAAAGGTCTGAATTTAGGCCTTGCTCGGGAGTTTGCCCAGTTTTCCCAAAACTCCTATGCCGTCGATCGGTCGGAATTTGGATACCGAATCGATTTGACAGCATTCTGTAGGGCTTGGGTATTTTGTGAAAATTGTTCCTTATGTCCTTTTTTTTTCTTAGCTACGGCCTCTGACGGCCGATCCAAAGATGCGAAAGGTGCGCTTGGTAACGCGTAGCGAGAATAAAACATGAAAATCAATCGAACGACCCTCAGTTTGATCGTGGCCTCTCTGTGTGGAGCAGGGCCGACAGTTGCATTTGGCCAGGATGCGTTGAGCGAGGCGGCTCGCTCGAGTGCCGGTCGAGTAGGTGACGCAG
>Ga0208358_1000046_pt1 | contig 38661 bp, 31 predicted proteins | sample LakMenEpi10Aug09_FD_150685 | JGI IMG/M metagenome (GOLD analysis project Ga0208358, IMG submission 150685) | Freshwater microbial communities from Lake Mendota, WI - 10AUG2009 deep hole epilimnion (SPAdes) | ecosystem: Environmental > Aquatic > Freshwater > Lake > Epilimnion/Euphotic zone ... | reverse complement strand
AAGCATGAGTTCCGTTCGAAGGCCGCACCGAGGTGATCTCATCAACCCGAAAATCCTCGGGGGTGCTTTTGAGCTTCATCGGAGGGTCATCCAATCTTTAAACGGGAAAAAAGAGGTGCTTTTAGGGGATCTGTTTCTACCAACTGTGCCGACAAATCGTGCGAAAACGCTGTGTTTTTCGGCAGTGTTGGCTTTGTGCGGCGTTTTGACACTACGAAACGTCCGGTTTTCTTGGGAAACTGTCAAGCCAATTTGCGGTTTCCCAAGAGTCTATAGTCTTTAGAGTAATCGACTTGCGATCACCCGTTCGTCCCCCGAATCCGAAACTTTGATGATTCGATCCGATCTTGGAAACCGTCAACTGCTACCCGCTTACCATAACTCGGTAGGTTGGTTGGTTTTGCTTTTTGCTCTGGGTACCTGTGCGGTTGCTGGTTGCGGCAATTCAAAGGCGACCTACAAGCCTAATGATCTGCGCGCTGCGAGTTTAACACGTGAAGGTTCGGATTTGGAACCTCGTGGGGTTGCCAAGGCGGCTTCGGCTCTAGTCGAGCAATGGTTTGGTAGCTTGGATGCACCGCGTTGGCCAAGCGAAATCTTGGGTGGGGAATCGGAAGCAGTCCGAATGGATTCTGTGAATCGGTGTGCGGGACCAGTCGGGCGAGGTGTCGATAAGGTTGAACGCGGCGTCTATCGCAAGCATTGCGTGAGTTGCCATGGACTAAGCGGCGACGGGCTCGGTGCTGCAGCAATGCTCTTGGAACCCTACCCACGAGACTTTCGCCGTGGAACATTCAAATTCAAATCGACGCCTGTTGGCAAGAAACCGACCAGGGAAGATATCCATCGAACACTTTACGAGGGGATCCCTGGCACCGCGATGCCTTCTTTCCGGGCCCTCGAAGAATCGAAAGAATTTGCGGATGACATCGATGATCTCGTCGAGTACGTTCGGTTCTTGGCGATTCGAGGGGAGGTCGAGCGCAGAATCATCGCTCTCCACGTACGCGAAGGAGTCGCCTTGGATGAGACCTCTGAGCAACTCAGGGAGGTTGTTAGGCAGGTTGTTGAGAAATGGTCTAGTGCTAGCAGTGACCAAGTTACGGTTCCAGAATCTCCGGAGTTCATTCACAGTCCAATCAAGAATCCTCAGGAGCATTCCGAATTGATGCAAAAGGGCAAGTCTCACTTCGAGAGTGAGCTAACCGCTTGCGTCAAATGCCATGGAACGTCAGGTGCAGGGGATGGGACGTCGCAGGACTATGACGAATGGACCAAGGACTGGACCATCTTGGCGGGGATCGATCCGAAACATCCAAGCGACTGGAAAGAGATGAAACCGTTTGGTGCCCTCAAGCCAGTTTTGACGAAGCCTCGTAATTTTCATTGGGGTGCTTATCACGGCGGCAAATCGCCCAGCGAGATTTTCAAAAGGATTGTATTGGGAATCGAAGGCACACCGATGCCACCCGTGGCTAGGGCACAAAACGGCAATCCCGGTTTGACTGACCAAGAGCTTTGGGAGTTGGTTTACTACGTGATGCATTTGGAGGATCGCTCATGATCTCTGATGTCAAATTCAACTTTGTCAAGCTATGGGCATGGCTGGCTGCTATGTTCATATTCCCATTGATCTGGGTCGGTGGCTTGGTCACTACTCACGATGCGGGGATGGCCGTTCCGGATTGGCCGGGGACTTATGGATACAACCTCTTTCTCTATCCGCTATCGACATGGCTTTATGGCCCGTTCGATCTTCTGATCGAGCATGGGCATCGATTGCTGGGATCTTGGGTCGGTCTGCTTGTGATTTTCTTGTGCATCGCAGCTTGGAAGTCCGAGACTCGAACCTGGTACCGAAGGGCGTGCTTGGGGTTGCTAGGTGCAGTGATCGCCCAAGGCCTATTAGGTGGGTTTCGGGTGGTGCTCGACGAGCGGACAATTGCGATGATTCATGGTTGCGGTGGTCCATTGGTTTTTGGTTACGCATCCTTCTTGGCCTTCGCTTCGTCGAGGGATTGGAAACATGCCAATGCGAGCATCCATTCCAAGGGATTGTGGCGTCTTTCATGGATTTTGCTCGCAGCAACCATCACGCAGCTCGTGCTTGGTGCTCAGTTACGTCATGCGTTACCCGGGACAAGTCCGGTAGGGTTCATGTCGATGGTGCATTTGCATCTGACGTTCGCTGGGATTGTCACCCTGGTGATATTAGGAGTTTATTTTTTGGTCCGCACTTACCCTTACGCCTCCGAGCCGGGGCTCAGAGCTCCGGCCAACGCATTGGTTGGGCTTTTAATCCTGCAATTGACACTGGGAATTGGGACATGGATGGTCAATTACGCCCTTCCTTGGAGCGAAACGATGCCGAGTTTGGCTCGGTATGTGATTTCCGCAAAGGGTTATTGGGAATCCATGCTAGTAACAGCCCACCAAGCCACCGGCTCATTGCTCATCGCTTTTTCAACATGGCTGATTTGCCGCGTCGGAAGGCGTCAAATCGCACTTGCTCGGAAACCAGACTCTCGTAACATTCAAGTCCAGCCCTCAGCGGCTGTAAAACTATGAGCAAATCCGCAATCGCAAATACAAATGAGTCTTCCGAATCCATGGTGGCTTGGCAACGATCCACGTGGCGGGATTACTTGGTTTTAGCCAAACCTCGAATCACCGTGATGATTCTTTTGACGGTAGCCGTGGCAATGGTATTTGCCTCGAGGCTTTTGAATGCCTCGGTTGGCCCAATGGTTTGGCTAAGCGCCATGATTGGAACGAGCATGGTAGCAGCCAGTGCGAGCGTCCTGAATCAATGGTACGAGCGAGACCGAGACTCTCTCATGCCGAGGACTCGCAACCGTCCGCTCCCAAGCGGACGTCTTACGATGAGCGAGGCCAATGTCTTTGGCTGGCTCCTTTTTTTGGTCGGTGCGCTGCTGATTTATTTCGGCTCCAATGCGACTGCTGCGGCCGTCGCCCTTGTGACTTGGTTCATCTATTGCTGGGTTTACACACCGATGAAGGTTTGGTCGTGGTGGAACACAGCCGTGGGAACATTACCGGGGGCACTCCCGGTGATGATAGGCTGGACAGCCGCTGGCGGATCGATTAGCTCCTGGGAAGCTTGGGGTTTAACGAGCATCGTTATTCTTTGGCAGTTTCCACACTTTATGGCGATCGCATGGTTGTACAAAGATCAGTACACTCAAGCCGGTTTTCGAATGCTCACGCGCGAGGAACCTTCCGGAGTTGCGGCTGGTTGGCATGCAGTGATTCCCGCAGCATTGCTTTGTCTGTTGTGTTATTTCGTGCTCAAGCCCGATTCGTTTGCAGGTTGGATCGTTACAAGCATCGCTGTCGCGATTGCAAGTTACCAGTTGTTGGCCTCGATCAAATTCCTCATGCAGAGGGATCCTGTAACTGCTCGTAAATTACTGAGAACTTCTTTGGTGTTTCTGCCAGCGATCTTCTTGCTGGTGGTTGTGCGTTGGGGATTGCTTTAATGCCACAAGGGCTTGAGCCTCCGTCGGCGATGGTATCCACGGAAAAATCGGCGATCCGTATTTCCGAATTGTCCCATCGGTATGGTCCAAAGGTTGCCTTGGACAACCTATCTCTGGAGATTCCTGAAGGTTCCATTTTTGGAGTGTTGGGTCCAAATGGGAGTGGGAAATCGACCCTCTTTAGGCTTCTTTCCACGTTGGTTCCGATCCAAGCCGGACAGATCCAAATCTGCGGGCTCGATGCAGCCGAAAAACAACAGCATGTGCGAGAGCAAATCGGTGTGGTCTTTCAGTCACCGAGCTTGGATCGTAAGCTGACGGCAAGAGAGAATATTGAATTCCAAGCTGCCTTGTATGGTATTTCCAAGGAGCAAAAAGCCGCCAGGATCGATGAGCTTTCGAAAGCCTTGGCCGTCCAGGAGCATCTCGATACCAAGATCGATAAGCTCTCAGGCGGACTTAGGCGACGCGTTGAGTTGGTCAAGGGACTGCTCCATCGTCCACCAGTATTGCTTTTAGATGAGCCTAGTACGGGGCTCGATCCACTTTCGCGATTGGAGCTTTGGCAGGCACTCGTTGGTTTGCAAAAAGAGCATTCAACAACGGTAGTCTTGACGACTCATTTGCTCGACGAAGCCGAGAAATGCGATCGCGTCGCGATTTTGGATCAAGGCCGGTTGCTCGTGAGCGACTCTCCGGAGCAATTGCGAAGCAGCACCGGTCAGATGGTTTTCTCGATTGCGACGCCAGATCCAAAGAATGTGGTAGAACTCCTATCGAGCAAATATAATCTGAAGGGAGTGAGCGATCATGGAATGGTCAGGGTCGTGATGCAAGAGAGTGCTGTATCCCCGATGGATCTTTACGAAGGTCTAGGTTCTCTGGCAACGAGCATCACCATCGGGCGTCCTAGTCTCGAAGATGTTTTCATAAGGATCGCTGGAAAGAGTTTTCATTAAGAACGATCAATTCCCAAACTTACGGCGAATACGAATGTTTGCTAGATACGAAACATCTCAGGCGACCAAGATCTTGGTCGCTTTTCTTTTTTACTTGTGTTTTCATCGGATTTCCTTTGGGCAAGAGATTCCTTCGGCTCAAAGGAGAATCAGTAGCGATGAGACCCAGCTGAGGCATTGGCTCGAAAACATGGTTTGGCACCATGGCTTTCAGCGAGAAGAGATCTTGCAAGTGACGGGACTCGATCCCGATCAGCTTGATGAGGCACTCAAGCGGTTTCGCATCTCGGCTGATTCCAAACCGTTGCCAGAGGTAGATCCTCCGATCCTTGTTTTACCCTATCCAGGGGGGAGGCACCCAAGAATTGGGTTTCTCGATGGAGCGATTGAACCTCAGCGAGAAACCAAACTGAGCATCTTTGCTCCTTGGGATCCGACCAGCTATGTCGTTTTGGATGCCCCGGAGGCCATTTGGTCGAATCTGGGGCTTACCTATTTAGCCCATACCCATATTGATACGGTATGGGACAAGCAAGGGATTAAGCTCGCTCGGTTGGAATGGAGACGTAGATCAGACGGTAGTTATTTTCTACGAAGAGATTTACCCAACAAAATCGCCTACGAGATACTCGCAACACCTCACCGCGATCACTTGGCGATTCGCATGTCGCTGACCAACGGGACCGACGCAAAGCTCTCGGATTTGCGAGTTCAAATGTGCGCGATGCTCAAAGGTTGCCGAGATTTTGATCAACAGACCAATGACAATAAGATTTTTAGAGGCTCTCTGGCCGCTTGTCGAAACTCAGCTGGCGACCGGTGGGTAATCCTCGGCTTCGAGCCTAATCATCGAACCTGGGGAAATGCACCTTGTCCATGTATTCATTCCGATCCGATCTTCCCAGAACTCGAGCCTGGAGAGACCAAGCATGTGCACGGCTGGCTCTCTTTTTATAGTGGCACGGATATCGATGGCGAGTTATCGCGTATAGAGAAGCGTTGGAATGCAGTCGATGAGCAGTTGGTAGTCGCTCAAGTGCTTGATGACAAGAGCGGTCATGCGATCGCGAGTCGAGTCTATGTGCAAAAGGATACTGGAGAGTGGTTTTTTGCGGAGCCTTATGATGCGCAGGGCGAAGCGATCCGTTACGAGAAGCAGAATTGGGTAAACTCCCGATCCAATGAGTTTCACACAGCGGTTTCTGCCCATCGATTCGCCTTGCGATTGCCTCCAGGGAACTACACCCTGACGGTGGAACGAGGCAAAGAGTATTTCCCTTCGACGCAGACCCTCATTGTAGGGGATCGGCCAAAGCCAATCGAATTCCGATTGAAGCGTTGGATCGATATGGCATCCCAAGGTTGGTACAGTGGCGATACGCACGTCCATATGACAGTCGAGCGACTCAAGGTGCCTATACAAGCCGATGATGTGAATGTGGCTTTACCGATGGTTTACTGGACAACCCGTAGCGATCGGTCTGCGGAGTTGGGTGATCGCACCGACCCAGACGATGCCAGATTACCGAGCAAATTGATCGCTGTGGATCCTCTCCACTTGATTTGGCCCAAGAATACCGAGTGGGAGATATTCAGCGTCCAAGGTAGACCGCATACCCTCGGTGCACTTTTTGCTCTCAACCATCAAACGGCTTTTGGGATTGGGATACCACCGGTCAAGCAGGTTATCGAGCAAGCCGATCGCGAGAATGCGATTTTGGATTTGGACAAGCATGATTGGCCCTTTGCCATGGTTCTACCCCCAATCCTTGGCAATCGCTTAACCTACGAGCTAGCAAATAATCATATGTGGCGAACAGAATTCGCATTCAATCAATGGTCGACGCCTGCGCCCAAGTGGATGGGACTGGAGAATGATCAACGCGGTAGTGAGAGGGCGTGGATGGAGTTTGTGCATCGTACTTATTGGTGCCTGCTCAATTGCGGCTATCGATTGCAACCTTCTGCCGGTACGGCTTCAGGAGTCCACCCCGTACCGGTCGGGTATGGACGAGTGTATGTTCACTTGCCCAATGGTTTTAATTACCGAGATTGGATCGATGGGCTGAGGCAAGGACGTTCGTTTGTAACCACCGGGCCTATGCTCAAGGTGTTTCGGGAGGGTGAGACGGTGAACATGGAAGCTCACGCCGATGGGCCGATTGAATCGCTCGAATGGATTTTCAACGGCAAGATTGAAAAGTTGCCTGTGGAGGGTCAAATCAAGCAACCCGATGGATCTTATAAACTCCAAATGTCGCAAAGTGCCAAGTACGATTCAACCACTTGGGTAGCTATCCGTGTATGGCAGCAGCCGTCTCCTGGGCGTTGGCGATTTGCCCATTCGGCTCCTATTTGGATCGATGTGCCAGGCAGATCCATTGCACCTACGGCACAGGAGCGTCAGTTCTTGATCGATCGAGTCGAGAATGAGTTGCAACGCAGCCGCGATGTTTTATCAGCCGAAGGGATCCAAGAGTACGAGCGAGCGCTTGATGCGTATCGAAAACAAGCCATTTCTCCGTAGCGGGTCCCCCCCTTGGTGAAGATCTAAGAATACTGTTAAAATCAGATGGTCTCATTCAAAGACGAATTAGCCCCAGTGAAAAGTTATTTTTAGATCGCTACTTAGCGAGAAAGGTTCAGTCACTATGAATCGCCGATTTTGCTTAGCTCTCCTTTCTGCCTGCGCTCTTTTCGGTGGCAACTCCTCCGCCGCTGAACTCGAAATCGGAGCCAAGGCTCCTGACTTCAAAGCCAAGGGTGTCGATGGAAAAGAAATCTCCTTGGCGGAAGCCAAGGGTGCCAAGGCCACTGTCATTGCTTTTACCTGCAATCGTTGCCCAGTTTCGATCGCCTACGAAGACCGCTTCATCGATTTCCAAAAGAAGTATGCGGGCAAGGATGTCAAGTTCATCGCTATCAATGTCAACTCGTCGGAAGATATCGAAGCGATGAAGCAACGGGTTGAAGAGAAGGGGATCAACTACCCTTACGTCTACGACAAGTCAGGCGATTCGGCTCGTGCTTTCGGTGCTCGCGTCACACCTCACATTTTCGTCCTAGATGGTGAAGGCAAGCTGGCTTATCAAGGTTCCTTCGACGACAAGCAGGAAGGGCCAAAGACCGCACACGTTGAAAACGCGGTCAAAGCTCTGATGCAAGGCAAACAGCCGGAGGTTAAATCGAATCGTCCTTTCGGTTGCGGAATCAAGCCTAACAAAGGCTAATTGGCACGCCTATGCTAACTTCAAATAGGCCAGCGGCGATCGCGCCGCTGGCTTTCGCAATCTGCTTAGCAATCTCCGGCGGATGCGAGCAGCAACCGGTACGCAGCCTCCAGCCTCAATCGCCCGTTTCAAGCGATGCGGTGGATGTGAAGCTCCTCGAAGGCGACCGGGACACCTATGCCCAAATCCTATCGAGTCACGATGGCAAAGTCATTTTGGTCGATTTCTGGGCGACTTGGTGCGGACCATGCGTGAAGCAATTTCCCCACTCGATCGAGCTCAGTCGCAAGCATCGCGATGCAGGGCTTGCCGTGGTGACCGTCAGCATGAACGAGCCAAAGGAACGCGATTCGGTGCTGGCGTTCTTGACTCGCCAAAATGCCGATGTCGTCAATCTGCTTCCTAGATATGGAGCAGGATCTGAGTTTCTTGAAGCTTTCGATCTTCGTGGTGACGTCCCTTTTTACAAGCTATACGATCGGAAGGGAACGCTTAGGTACACATTCAGCGATGATCCAGAAGGGATAGACAACTGCGAGCCGATCGAGCAGATCGATCGCCGCGTCGAAGAGCTTCTACTCGATCATTCTTAAAGATCCCTTATAAACGATCACTTATCGGTGTTACGCATTGCATTTTGCTTTCGTTTCCACGGGAGCGTTTTATCGATCAGCAACACCGCAATTAGAGTTGCGCCAAAGAGCGGCATTGCAATTCCAAGCAACAAGATTCCGATCCAAACAGACCAAACCAAGGGTGCTTGGGAAAGCGGGGCGGGGACTCCCAATGTTCCTCTTTCACGTCGAATCCACCACATCCAAACACCGGAACATGCCAGTGCGATCAATCCGGTTGTCGTTAGTACGCCGAGGATTTGATTGGAAATACCGAACAACTGCCCTTCGTGCGCCGCGATCCCTATCCCGACGAGCTTATCAATCCAATGCTTTTGGGAGAAGACTTCTCGCGAAACGATCGTCCCGGTGAAGACATCCACAAGTAAGGATTCCCGCAAGGTTCGATTCTGCGCATCCGAGGCCAACTTCCAATTGCCATCTTGAGATTCAGGAGGTGAGAGCAGAATCGGGTGCGCAAGGGACTCTGTTTTGGCCACTCGATGCAGTTGATCAAATCCAGAGAGATTCTTGGGGATCGGTGCACCGCTGCTTCTACCTCCTTGCCTGGATTTTTTTCCTTTTTCACCATGGGCGTGCCCAGCATGCTCTGCTCCAGAGGCAAGTGATTTGCCTCCGATGGTCCAGTCTTGCGAGACAGCCGCCAGGCCGGTTGATTCCCGAACGCTTCGGAAATAACTCCCCCAGAACTTAGCCCAGGGAAGTCCGGTTAGGATCAAAAAGATGGCGAACGCAGAAACCCAAAATCCCAAAACGCTGTGCATGTCCCGCCACCAAATCCGATCTCCTTTGTTCCACCTAGGGTATAAAACCCCACCGAGACCTTTCGCATTTCTGGGCCACCAAAGCACTAGGCCCGTCAGGATCATAACGATGGTCCAGCACGCGGCGATCTCGACGATGTAGGATCCCCAAGTACCGATTCCAAGTTGACCATGCAGCGATTTAATCTGCTTCATCAGCGTCTCGTTCTCGTTTCGGACTTCGAGGATAGTCAGCCTTTGGGGATGCACAAAGACACGCCATGTTCCCGATGGATCCTTGACGATAACCCTGGTAGCACCAGACTCGCTCCGAGGTAACTCCACCTGAATGGTTTTTGCTTCCGGAATACCTTCAAGTACCGATTGCACCTGTTCGGACAAGAGCCGATGGCTGTCCGGAGGTGCAAGAGAATCATGCGTTCGGTCATTCCAGGCGTCGAACTGCGGTTTGAACAGGTACAGTGTCCCGGTCAAAGAGAGAAAGATCACAAAGGGGATGCAAAAAAGGCCAGCGAAAAAATGCCAACGCCAGACCGTTCGGTAACCTGGCCATTCTCGTTTTTTTGATGTTGTCATGGCTTACTGATACTCCGGAATGATTTCGCTACCATTGCAACTGTGGAGAGCACGAATGGTATTCGTGTCGATCGAATTGCTCAGATACTGAATCGAGCCATCGATCAAGCCCGCATGTGCTCCACTGGTATGAAAACTCCTTGGCCCGTAGAAGCCCGTAAAATGGGTTACCACGTCCGGGATGACGTTATTTGGGGGTAGATATCCATTGGTCAAGGAATTGATCGACCCGCTGAAAGCCCATGCTATTCCGCGTCCACGCAAAGCTGGGCTTGCGCCCCCTCTCCAATTTGTGAAAGTTCGCCAAAAGATCGCAAGGTCTGGATTGGCAATCATCCCTGTCGGATCGGCAGAGGCGGACCAAGGTGCACCTGTGGGGCGTAAACCTCGCGTATTGTTCAAAGCGGAACTGACTCCCGTCGATCCATTGAGTGTCATCTGATAAGGAAATCTCGGTAGAGTCGGGGATGCAAAGGTCGCGTCGTCTCCGACGCTGCGCACCGACTCACTGATAGCCACGGTGTTGGAAGCTCCGTCGGTGATATCTTGGAATCTCCTTTTGGAATACTGGTAGACCAGTCCATCGGTTTGCCATCGCAAATCGTAGTTGGTCCCCGTGCCGCTCCCGAAACTGATCAGGTAGTTCAATCCACCGTAGCTGTACAGAGTTCCGTTTACTGTCACCTGAGATACACTCGGTGCGGGATCGCTCGGACACAAGAACGTCGCAATCGGTTGCTTGAAAGCATCGATGAACCTTGGATTGGGAACCTTGGCATTGAACGGCCCGCTGAAAGCAGGTACCGAGTAGTCGAGCAGACCATTGAGGTTGTTCTGCTCCATATATGGCAGCAATCGAGCTTGGACGGAAAAGTCCGTGTCGACCAAACCCGTCATCGGAAATCTTTTGAAGGCCGACTCGTAGTTATGCAGGGCTAACATGAACTGCTTGACGTTGTTGCTGCATTGCATTCGGCGAGCGGCTTCACGAGCGGCCTGAACCGCAGGCAAAAGCAAACCGACTAGTACTCCGATAATAGCGATCACCACCAGTAGTTCCACCAACGTAAACCCCGGTCGCTGCGATTGGATCGCAACTTTTCTTCTCAATAAGATATGCATGGATTCATCCACTTGCGTTTTCGTTTCAAAACAAAGGTTACAGAAAGCTCAATCCAAACAAATCGGACAGAGTCAACGGCGCAGGAGCCAATAGCAACCTGGCTAAGCTAGCGGTCAATGAAATGACTCTAAGAAGCTACGGCTAGCCAACCTTGGGAGGCGGAGAAGGTGGACGATGCTCGATCGTCTCCCAGCATGAAACGAAAACAACAAGCGATTCGCTGACGTGCTCGTACGGCATTTGCAAAATGCATCGATCAGGATTTATAAACCAAGACAGTGCTGTAAAAACGGAACTAGCACCACGGCACTTACAAGCCAGTATGGAGAGCACCATCCGCTCCTTGGGCTTGGACGCCTTCATGCTCGTCGACTTGTCGCAGCAGGAATCGATTTTCGCAGACTTGCTCTTTGCGACCGAATCAGTGACCTTGGTGCTACAGCAAGAAGTCCGTTTGGCTGACTTCTTGGATTCATTCAATACAGCGTAAGTCGGAGGGGTCACTCCCCGTTTTTTTGCCCATTGAAGACGTTCTGAGGGTGTGTGGCAGCAGCAATCTGTCCAACATTTTCGAGCCGTCGCGCAGCCGCAACGGCCATGTTGGCAGGGAAACGGGACCTGATCCTCACCTTCGGACGATTCGGTTCCTTGCCCCCCCGTCGCAGAACTGTAGGGGTGGATGCCCAGTGATAGGCTTGGTATGGGAATGGGGAAGTTCGCAAACAGAAAAATCCCTAACAAGAAAAAGCCAAAGCTTTTCTCGCGAACTTGCCCTAACCAGCGGGCGTGTAATTTGTTGAGCCCAAAACCAAACATAGAAACTTTAAAATGACGGCGAGTCGCCTTCTAATCACATCGATCGAACCTAAAGATTACCCTAATTCCATATGCTCGGCTAGCTTGGTGGGGTGTGGCAATTATGTGCAAGTCGAAGCTCGCAATTAGGCGATTGGCCTAGGGTAACTTGTGGCCCATTTTATCCCGTTTGGTCGCTAAGTAGTGGGCATTGTGCTCGTTGGGTGGACAAATAATCGGGACCTGATCAACCACCGTGATGTCGAATCCTCGAAGGTTAAAAGCTTCGGTCTTCTTGGGATTGTTGGTCAGCAGTCGGACTTTCTTTAGCCCGAGATCCTTGAGGATCTGCAATCCAACACCGTAGTCCCTCATGTCGGACTTGAAACCCAGGCGATGGTTGGCTTCGACCGTGTCGAGCCCCTCGTCTTGCAGCGCATAAGCCTTGATCTTATGAGCTAGGCCGATTCCTCGTCCCTCTTGGGGTAGATACACCAGCACTCCTCTACCTTCCTTGGCAATCGCATCGAGCGCCAAATGCAACTGATCACCGCAATCGCACCTTAACGAACTGATCAGATCCCCGGTAAAACAACTGCTGTGCATACGAACCAAGGGAGGTTGGGGACCGGGTGCATCCAAATCGCCAAACGTCAGCGCGATGGGTTCTTGATCCTCGTACTGAACATCATAAACAACAACTTTGAACTCTCCGAAGCGTGTCGGCAATCGGCATTGAGCCGATCGGGTCACAAGTTTTTCGCTTACCCGTCGATGCGCGATCAACTGTTCGACGGTGATGATCTCCAAACGATGCTTGCTCGCAATCTCGACCAACTCATCTCGCGTGGCCCGATCCCCCGAGGCGTTCAGGATTTCGCAAAGCACACCTGCAGGAGCTAAACCTGCCATGCGAGCAAGATCCATCGAGGCTTCTGTGTGACCGGCCCGTCGCAAAACACCTCCCTCCATCGCCAGAAGCGGAAAAACATGCCCGGGCCTCACGAAATCTCCAGGCTTGGTCGTCTCGCTTGCAAGGCGGCGAATGGTCTCTGATCTTTCCATAGCGGTGATGCCAGTTTTACAACCCGCAAAATCGACCGGCGTGAGGAAAGCCGTGGACAACGGTGAGGTGTTATTCTCGACCATCGGACGCAACTCCAACCGATTGGCTGCGGCTGGTAAGATCGAGCAGCACAGTTGCCCGTGCCCTGCGAGCATAAAGTTGATGATATCTGGGGTAACACGATCCGCAGCGCAAACAAAATCACCTTCGTTCTCGCGGTTCTCATCATCGAGTACGATCACCACCTTGCCCGCCGCAATGGCTTCAACGGCCGCCTGTATGGTGCTAAATCGATCTGGCATCCCTAGCTTCTCCCAGTTGTGTAAACGATCAAGTCTCCGAAGACTCTTCTCCTTCGAGATTGTAGTCTTTCATCTTCTTGTGCAACGTGTTTCGGTTGATCCCAAGCTTAATCGCAGTCTTCGTTTGGACTTGTGCACATGCCTGCAAGACTTGAACAATCAGTTCCCGCTCGACCTTGTCGACCACCCTCGAATGCAGATCATTGCTATCGCTAGGTGCTAACCGCAATCCTTCAGCGACTAGCAACTTCGACAAGCTCTCGAAGTCAGGCGGTGCGGAAGGGGAACCCACAGCAAAGTCCTTCACAGGCTGACTGCCGGTAACCACTCCAGGCAGTAAATCGAATGTCAGTTCATCGGATTCCGACATTACAACAGCCCGCTCGACGTAATTTTGCAACTCGCGTACGTTACCAGGCCAATGGTAATCCTGCATTGCGACGATGGCCTCTCGCTGAATGTGAACCACGTAACGCTGATTCTGCTCGTTGTAGTGCTTGAGGAAATACGACACCAAAAGAGGTATGTCTTCTCTTCGCTTGCGCAGAGGTGGTAATTCGATCGGGACGACATTGAGACGCCAGTAAAGGTCTTCACGAAACCGCTCGCTTCGTATCTCTTCGGCCAAGTCCCGATTGCTAGCAGCGATCAACCGCGTATCGACAGTTACCGTTTCGGTGTCACCGACACGCTCGAACTGTTTCTGCTGTAGCACCCGCAGAAGCTTGACCTGCAGATGCATCGAAGTGCTATTGATTTCATCCAAAAAAATCGTGCCCGTGTGGGCCGCCTCGAATCTTCCGGCCCGGTTGCCAACCGCACCGGTGAATGCACCTCTTACGTGGCCGAACAATTCGCTCTCAAGCAAACTCTCACTGAGCGCACCGCAATTGACCTTCACAAAAGGTCCCGATACCCGATGGCTCAACTGGTGAATGGCATTGGCAATGACTTCCTTGCCAGTCCCGGTTTCACCCAGGAGCAAGACCGATGCATTCGTCTTGGCTACCCGTTTGGTCAGGTGCGCAATGTCCCTCATCGCCGGTGAGGAACCGATGACCCCCGGGAGATGCTCCCCTAACAATTTCGGTAATTTGCCGTTCTCGCGAACGTCCTCTGCCATCGGCTGATCCCATCTCCAGGATGCGAGCCGGTTTGTGTGAAGAAGCGTCTAAGGCTTCGGATCCGAAGCTGACCTGCCATAGAGCTCATCGATGGCATCCAGAATTTGGCCCATCACCAAGCGGGTTACCGGCTCGGTTGCCCCCCGCGTGTTATAAACATCGTACTGGGCATTCAAGGTATCGGAAGATATCAAAAGCCCAAAACGTCGGATCGATTGCACAAAAATTTGGCTAGCCTGTTCTCGCTGTCGGGGAGTCTGCCCCATGTCTGCGGCCACCCTCAGGAGGTTATTCTGCTCCTCTTGCGAATCTGCCAAACGAATAATCGCTCCGGTCGTATCCGCCGTTTGGATGTCGGGATGGGCCACTCTCAAGTAATTTGCAGCATTGTTTTTCCAGAGAATTCGGTCTTCGGGGGTCGCCCTTGGATAGGCGATCATTTGGTTCATTCGGGCGAGAATATCCCCTAAGCCTTCGACTGTGGGCGGAACACTCCCCAATACCACCCCATGATCTGCACCGGCGACCATGTGTTCGCCTCTGCTGAGATTCTCAGCAAGTAGGGCAATAGGCAGTGTCGAAGTCGATGGATTGGCTCGGATGCGCTGAATTAGCTGTCCTAAATCTAAATCCCGGAGGTGATCTACGATGAATACTCCTTCGAAGGGGACAGCATTTCGAAGTCCGTTAAAAACGTCCTCCACCGAGGAAGCTTCCCAATACCGTAGTCCCATCGAGCTTACAAGATCATGGGCGTGAGATCGGAGCGATGGGCTTGCACCGACGATCATGACCATCGGATCGGCCATGAGTTGTTGCATCTCCCGGGCATTGAAATCAACGCGGCTGGAACCTTGGAACCCGCCGTCTGGAAACCCTTGCACTTTGGCCTCAGCGCCTGAGACAAAATGAACCGGATCGACGCTCGATGTTTCTTTCGAAACGGGTACCGACCCACGCTGATCGATCAGTGAATTCATCAACGCGACAGTGGCTGGGTATCGAACGCTTGGGTGTCCAGACTTCATTGCTGCAGCCAATCGATCACGGACTGCCGTGGGCATCAATGCACCTTGCCATCGCGCCAGGTTCGCGACCGCAAGGGCTTGGGCACCTGGCAGTCGTTCTTCGACAGCCGCATCCCAAACCAACGAGCCGAACTCATGGCTATCGCGAAGCGATTCCGGCAGAAGCGACTGAAACACCGATGAGTTTGCTAGATCGGTCGAACCCTCTCTTGCGAGGTCTTCGAAGTGCGCTGCGAGAGCTCGAGCCGATACGATATCTCCATGGACTGCAGTTCTCAAGGCAGTGACTGCCCCTTGAGACGCCCTAGCCAACGCTTGGTCGGCACCATTTCCAGCTCTCAGCGACACGCCGCGTCCATCTGGATTCAACGTCCAAACATTGCGAGTGTCGACATCATTGAGAGCCGATAGTTGTTGATACTGGTCGAGCGATTTATCTAATGTTGCGATCCCTAAATCGTAGGCTTGCTTGGCATCTGGCAAGGCTTTGCCTCGGTTGATCAAAGACTTTTCGATGCCCTGTTTGGTTTCTTGGGGAATGGTTGGGTCATGCAAGGCGGCCAAGAGTTCTGGCCCCATCGAGGGCTTGGGCGAATGCGAAACCAATTGGATCAGCCGGTCGCGAACTTCGCTGTGCGGAGATGTCATGGCCGCTTGCCAAGCCGACACGGCGTTTGGGCCAAGAAGCGAGAAGGCTTCGACCATCGATGGTGTTGGGTTCAGGCCGTTTGGACGCATAAGAGCATCCAGCAATGCGGCGATACCGGAATCACCTGCCGAGCGAATCGCATCGAAGCCTGCCAAACGCTCTGACTGATTTGGGCTAGTCAAACGGTTGACTTGACGGGCTAGGTTCGCTGGTGAATGGACTTCGTCGTCGGCAAGCTTCCTAAGTTTGCCGATCAACTGAATCTGCTCCGGCTTAAACGAGCCAGCATTCGATTCGATTGCAGCCCATGTTCGCGGTCCTGCAGCTCTCAAAACATCGACAGCGATCGGACCGTCGATTGGCTCCTGATTGAGTTTGTCGAGCCAACGCGCCGCTTCGTCCCAGCGTCGTATACGGGTCATGAGCCCGATGGCTTGTGCCAACTCACGAGGATTCGTCGGAGGATTGGCCCTGAGCGAACGCACCACTGCGTTGGTCTCATTGGTATCGATCGATGATTCGGAACCCTTTGAGGATTTGACAGCATCAGCACTCGGAGCGTTTCCCAATTCACCAAAGGGGTCTTGGGCTAATGCTAGCGTGACCCAGCAGGTGCTTACGATTGCAAGAGCGGATCGGGCGAATCCAAGAATGTTTGGTTTGAATTTGGATTGGGTCGCAAAAGTCATGGGATCTACGAGGCTAGTCAGTTGCGTCATGATGAGGATTAGGCCCGACGGGCCGCCTAAAAGTTTACCATGGTGCTCGCAGCTTCCCCAACTGTCTAAGTCGGTTTATCCGGGAAAGTTTATCTCGGTGGATGTTTTCCCGGCGAAGACTACTTGTCTGGCTCAAAACTCGGATTTGCCAAGCGATTTTGAGGTGTAAGCCGACAACTTGCTGTCGCTTACGCCCGAATCCGGTAAACTACGGCCAAAGTTGGTCGAAGTCCGCCTATTCCTATTTTCGCCTTTAAACCTTTGGCTCATGACTGTATCCGAAAGTGCGCTGGATTTATCGGCAGCTTTAGCCAAGTTTGGCTTGCAGAGTTTTCGGCGTGGGCAAAAGGAGGTCATCGAGCACGTCATTTCCGGTAAAGATTGCCTATGCGTCATGCCCACCGGAGGCGGAAAAAGTCTCTGTTACCAGCTACCGAGCTTGGTTCGTCCGGGTTTGACGATCGTCGTCTCGCCGCTGATCGCCTTGATGAAGGATCAAGTCGACGCTCTTGAGAAGCGAGGTATCTCAGCCACGCTGATTAACAGTTCACTTTCGCTCCAGGAGCAGTCTGAGCGACTCGATCAAGTGGCCGCTGGTAAATTTTCTATGGTGTATGTGGCTCCAGAGCGGCTGAGGAACCCTCGATTTCTCGACGCGATCAGGGCAACACCGATCCAGTTGCTGGCGATCGACGAAGCCCATTGCATCAGTGAATGGGGGCATGATTTCCGACCCGACTACCAGCGGCTAGGAAAGTTTCGAGAGGCTCTTGGAAACGTACAGACGATCGCCCTTACAGCGACAGCAACCCCTCGGGTGCGTACCGATATCCTTGAAAGCCTGCAGTTCAAAAACGCAAGAACCTTTATCACCGGGTTTGCTCGAGACAACCTTTATTTCGGCTCAGCTTTTTGCATGAGTGATCGGGACAAGGACAAGCATTTGCATGATTTCCTCAGCGGGCGCGATGAATCAGGGATCATCTATGTCGCCACGAGAAAGCGATGCGAAGCGCTCGTGGAACAGCTCGGTAAGGAGTTGAAGCTTTCGGTGGGAGCCTACCATGCCGGACTGGTCCCCGAGCAGAGGAAGCTGATTCAGGATAAGTTCATGGCCGGTGAGCTCAAGGCGATCGTTGCGACGAATGCTTTTGGGATGGGGATCGATAAATCGGACTTGCGCTACGTGATCCACTACAACATGCCTGGCACACTCGAAGCCTATTACCAGGAGGCTGGTCGCGCGGGTCGCGACGGACTGCTCTCGCAATGCATGCTTCTGTTTAGCCCACAAGACCGTTACATCCAAGAGTTCTTCATCGAGAATGCCAATCCATCCAAAGATGTCCTTAGAGCTGTCTATGACTTTTTGCTATCTTGCGAAGAGGATCCCATCGAACTTACGGCGGAGGAAATCAAGGATCAGATATCCCAGTCGGCGACTTCTGAAGCGGTCAACTCGACGCTACAGATCCTCAGTCGTACCGGGGTGCTCGAGCGACTTGAAGTCGCCAGTGGACTGGCGATGTTCAGGCTTTCGAGCCGTATGCACACCTTCATCGATTTGCTCCCTCGCGATGCAACCCAACGCCGACATGTTCTTCGAACTGTCGAGAAAGCCATCGGAGACCGTCGGGACGAAGCCGTCTATATCCATCCTCGGTGGCTCTCGGAGCAATTGGGGATGGACAAAGAGCAAATGAACCGCCATTTGCGGGAGTTATGCAAGCTCGATGACTTTGAGTACTTAACACCTTTCCGTGGAAGAGCGATCCACTTTCGACGCAAAAACGTTCATTTTGACGATCTTAAAATCGACCATGCGACGCTCGATGCTCGCCGCAAAGCCGATTATGAAAAGCTCGATCAGATGGTTGCTTATGCCCGCACCAAATCCTGCCGACAAAAGACAATCCTCCTTTACTTCGGTGATACGACCGCATCGGATTGCAAAATCTGCGATCGATGCCAAGGTCGAACAGGGTGGCCCAAGTTGCCCAAGCAAATCGCTAAGCCAGCGGCAACCAAACCTTTGGCGATGACCCAAGTCGAGCCAACAAAACCAACTGCGATCGCAGATACCCAGGCTACCAAACCCAATCCAACCGAAGTTGCAGCTAAGTCAACACAGGCCGATGCATCCAGCAAGTCCCGATCGTCATCGCTCAAAAAACCTTCCGCTGCACCTACGGCAGAAGTCACTCGAAAAAGCATTCAAACGTTGCAAATGCTTTTGTCAGGGATTGAACGAACTCACGGGTATTTGAGCAAGACCGTGCTGGCCCAGCACTTTGCTGGCACTGCTAGCAAGGCTGTTGTCGGGTTGAGGCTCGAACGATTGGCCGAGTTCGGGTTGCTCAAGGCTTGGAAGAAATCGCATGCGAGTCAGTTGATTGAGGTTCTTATCGAACAAAAACTGTTGTCGCAAATCGAATTGAAGATTGGAAAGCAGACGATCATCATCAGCGAGTTGGGCAAGAAATGCATCCAAGACCCAGACTCGATTCCGATGGAAGTCCTTCAACTGACGACCTCGGCGTGGATTGCAAGTAGCGATCCTGAAACTCAATTGGATGCCAACCCGCCAACGGGTAAACAACGCGATACGGTTTGGTCTAGTGGGCCGACCAGTCCGCCGGAGGAGTCACCGACGCATCCGGAGCCTGCATCTAGTGTGGTCGCGTCGGAAACGACCACCAGTCCAAATGCGGTCGATGTTCAAAGCCAACCCGATGCTCTTAGACCTGCTAGCGCATTGCCTATGCCGACCAGTTCCGATGCAGCCAAAGAGGCGACCAATCAGTCGATCCTAGCGGATTGGCAATGGACTTTGCGGCTCGTCAGGCATGGCTATAGGCTTGGTGAGTGCGCTTTGATTCGGGGCAAAACTCCCGATGGAATCCTTGCGGATCTGACCATCGCCTTGCAAATGGATGAGAATGTCCCGTTGGAACACTTGTTCGATACCCGTACCCTGCTTACGATCCAGGAAATCGCCAGTCTCAAGTCGTTGCCAGATCGCCCGCCGACGATGCTCCTGGTCTTTTCAGGATTATGGGATTTTGTGCAAGAATGGCTCAAATCGAAACGCGCGTAAAGACAACTTGGAAATGACCGATCCATCTGAAGAAAATCAAGCCACTCCAGTGGAGGCTCCCAAGGATTCCGAGCGAGCGTTTTTGCTCGACTGGACCACCGAGGAACTCGCCAATTGGCTCGTCGCGCGGGGCTTACCGAAATTCCGTGCGGCCCAGATACAGCGATGGATATACCAAAGGCGTGCAAAGCGGTTTGATGAGATGACCGACTTGCCCAAAGATCTGCGATCGATGTTGGATCAGCATTTCGATCTTTTTCGCACGACGACTGCCGCCCATCAACAAGCCAACGACGGAACCGAAAAGCTTTTATTGCAATTGGCCGATGGTGGCCGTATCGAATGCGTCCTGCTGAGGGATGGGCCAAGACGTTCGATCTGCGTTAGCAGCCAAGTTGGATGTGCGATGGGTTGTGTGTTTTGTGCGAGCGGACTCGATGGAGTCGAGCGGAATTTATCGCGAGGAGAGATCCTCGAACAGATGCTCAAACTGCAACATTTGCTTGACATCGACGAGCGACTCAGCCATATCGTCATGATGGGGATGGGAGAACCGCTAGCCAATCTTCCCCGTGTCCTAGCTGCTTTGAGTGTCGCCAAAGACTCCGAACTTGGACTAGGGATCAGTCCGCGAAGGATTACCATCAGCACCGTTGGCTTGCCGCCGGCGATCGACAAATTAGCCACTGCCGATGCTCCCTATCATCTGGCGATCAGCTTGCATGCCCCAAACGATCCGCTGCGAAATCGACTCGTACCTGTCAACCAAACCATTGGAATCCAATCGATTCTCGATGCTGCCGACCGATACTTTGCGAAAACCAAACGCCGCTTGACCTTTGAATATGTTCTGCTCGGTGGACTCAACGATTCGATCCAGTGCGCGCGTGAATTAGTTCAGCTGCTCCGAAGCCGCACCGCCATGCTCAATGTGATTCCTTACAATCCAGTGCCTGGTCTCCCTTACGAAACGCCTACCCCTAGCGCCGTATTGCAGTTTCGGAAAACCTTGCTCGATGGTGGGGTAAACGCCATGTTTCGCCAGCGAAAAGGGGATGAAATCCAAGCTGCATGTGGACAACTCAGAAGGCTTCGAGAACGCGAGCCCCAAGTTGTTTCAATTCAACCGCCGAAATGCAGTTAGCCGTTTCGCAAGGGGATCGGATCCTGTAAGATACTTGCCGATTTGCAAGGCCATCCTTGGTTCTCGTCCGGCGGAGTCTTATGAGCGAACTGTATCACGAGTGTGGAGTTGCTGCCGTCTATCATCTCCCATCGGCACCTGAGAGCCCTCTTGTTAGCGATGTGGGAATCGACGGGGCATCGACAATCATGCCTCGTATGCTTCAGGACATCCAAAACCGCGGCCAATTGGCAGCAGGGATGACCAGCTACAATCCCAAGCGGTCCTTGTTGCTCGAAACGCACAAAGACATAGGAACCGTTAGCGAAGTCTTTCATCTATCGCACCGTGGCAAGCATGAGGCGATCATGCAACAACTCGTCGGCTCGGCCGCGATCGGTCACGTACGCTACGCCACCTGCGGTCGTGATGACCGAAACTATGCTCAGCCGTTTGAACGCCAGCATATCCACAAGCACAAATGGTTCAGTTTCTGCTTCAACGGACAGCTTGCCAACTACCAGGAGCTCAAGGACAAGCTCACCAGGGAGGGGGATCATCATTTAGCCCGTGACACCGACACAGAAATCATCCTCCATGAGATCGGCAGGGAGTTGACGGTCAATCCGAGCCTTTCGCTCATTGATGTTTTTGCAAATGCGGCAAAGAACTTCGATGGTGCTTATTCGCTCGCGTTGATTACTGCCAAAGGAGAACTGCTGATCGCCCGAGATCCGCGAGGGATCAAACCCTTGTGTTACGCTTTCGATGGATCCCTCTTTGCAGCCGCCAGTGAGAGCGTGGCTCTTTTGAACCTCGGTTTTGATCGATCACTGATCAAATCGGTCCAGCCGGGTGCTTGCATGATGATCACAAGCGAAGGGATCGAAGAGCGTCGATACACCAATAAAGTCGATCCTGCCCACTGCTTTTTCGAGTGGGTGTATTTTGCAAACGTCGCCAGCACACTCGATGACCGAAGCGTTTATCTATCGCGAACTCGCCTAGGTGAAGAATTGGCTCGAATCGAATTGGATCGAAAGGAGATCCCCATCGATAGCGATACGATTGTCGTACCTGTGCCAGACACGAGCAAAGCCGCAGCAGATGCGATGGCCTTCCGTTTGGGAATTCCTTGTCGTGAAGGATTAATCAGGAATCGATACTCAGGGCGCACGTTCATCGAAGGAAATAGAGCTCGAAAAGTCAAGGCGGCGATGAAATACACCCCGCTGCGTGAAGTGCTCGAAGGCAAACGAGTGATCCTGGTCGAAGACTCGATCGTCCGTTCGACAACCATGAAAGTTCTCCTTAAGCGAATCCGAGAACTAGGTGGAGCCAGGGAGATTCACGTTCGCGTGGCTTGTCCCCCCATCGTTGGTCCATGTTTTTATGGGATCGACATGTCGACGATCGATGAACTCTACGCACCTAAATTCCTCGGAAATGGTGGGTTGACCGACGAAGCTCAGATTCGCATGGCGGAAAATCTCGAATGCGACTCCTTGAGGTATCTTCCAATCGAATCGATTGCCAAAGCCATCGACTTACCCCATGGGCACCTGTGCCAAGCTTGCATTAATGGCGAGTATCCAACCCCATTTGGCCAGAAGCTCTACGGGATTGCCCGCACGAATTTCGTCAATGGCTGTGCAGCCAAGAGAACTTACGACTCCTAGTCTTCAGGAACCCAGACCATGAAAAAAATCATCGAGGTTTCTTTTTTCAGTTTGACCTTTCTAAGCTCATTCTTGGCTAGTTTGCAGGCCCAAGATGCACTTCCAAAAGTGATCGAAAAAGCACCAGCAGTCCTTGCCGAGAAGTCCACGACACTTTTTAACGGCAAAGATCTTACCAATTGGGATGGTGATCCTGATTTATGGTCTGTCAAAGACGGAGTCATCCATGGTGAAACAACCCCCGAGCATCCGGCCAATGGCAACACGTTCCTGATATGGAAAGGTGGGAAGCTAGCTGACTTTGAATTGAGGTTCACTTTCCGATGCAACGATTCAAACAACTCTGGCGTGCAGTATCGATCCAAGCATATCGAAACACCGCAAGCCAAAAACAAATGGGTCGTCCGTGGCTACCAGCATGAGATTCGCAACGAGAAAAAGCTCCCGAATGTAGCTGGTTTTATCTATGACGAAGGTGGCAAGCGAGGTCGATTGTGCTTAGCAGGTGAAAAAGCCATTTGGGAAAATGGGGCCAAGAAGGTTGTTGGTCAATGCATTAGCGACCAGGAATTTGAAAGCTTGTTTCGATTAAACGATTGGAACGATGTGGTGATCATTGCACAGGGGAGCCGTATCAAACACTATCTGAACGATCGATTGATTCTCGACTTCACTGACAACGATCCAGATCTAGCCCTCAAGGAGGGGATTTTGGCGTTGCAACTTCACGCAGGCAAGCCGATGTGGACAGAGTTCAAGAACATCAAGCTGCGGGATCTTTCTAAATAGGTTTCGGCGATCGGGCGATGATGGATTGGGCCTCCTTAAAGAAATCCAAAAAGCTGCTGCTTGGGACAACCAATCGCAAGAAGCTCATCGAGCTCAATGCCCATTTGCAGCCAAGAGGTTTTCAGCTGCTGACGTTAGCCGATGTGCCCAAGGCCATCGATGTCGAGGAAACCGGTAGCACTTTCATCGAGAACGCACGGCTCAAGGCCGTTGCCCAGTCAATCGAACATCGGCTTTGGACGATCGGTGAAGACAGTGGGCTTTGCGTGCCGGCATTAGGCGGGGCGCCGGGGATCTTTTCGGCAAGATACTCCGTCGATGATGGAGCTAGTGCAGGTCTTACCGAGCGATCGCAGATCGATCAACGCAATAATGACAAGATCCTCAGGGAGCTAGCGACAGTACCCGATGAAAAGAGGCAAGGTTATTACATTTCCGCTATTGTGCTTTGCGATCCTGATGGAAATGTAGCGTTGGAGGTGCAAGGAGAATGCTGGGGTCGAATACTGCGCGAACGTCGGGGTTCGGAGGGCTTTGGCTACGATCCCCTTTTCGAGGTGCTAGAATACCATCGGACGTTTGCAGAGCTCGGTTTGAATGTCAAACGAGCCATCAGCCATCGGTCACGCGCGTTGCGAGAGTTCCTTCGCCAATTGGATGCCCGATTGATTGACTAGTGGCTGACTAGTGGCAGACAAGAGCCCCATAGAGGTATTCACCAAATGGCACAGCAGCCAACTTGGCCGCGTCGAGTTTTACAAGCGGCAGCGATTTACAACCTGGTTTGGGGAGCTTGGGTCATCCTCTTCCCCAACCATTGGTTCGATCTGACAGGAATCACGCGTCCGAATTACCCAGGAATCTGGCAGTGTGTCGGAATGATTGTCGGGGTCTATGGCCTGGGGTACTGGTGGGCATCAAGGGATTTCGCCAAGCATTGGCCGGTGATCGCTGTAGGTTTTTTAGGGAAGATTTTTGGACCGATTGGATTTTTGCAATCTGCGATCGAAGGCACATTGCCTTGGAGTTGGGGTTGGATGATTCTCACGAACGATTTGATTTGGTGGATCCCCTTCGGAGCGATGCTCTATTTGGGATTCAAAACCAACTCGGATCCAAGGCAAGTTTCGGTGGGAGAAACCCAGGAGAATTGGTCGCTTGCACAAGCGAATAAGTTTGCGAAAACGGCGCGCGGCGAATCGATCGATGAGCTCAGTTCAAAGCAGGATGTGCTACTGGTTTTTCTGCGTCATGCGGGATGTACCTTTTGCCGCGAGACACTCGACGAGCTCAAGAAAGCTCGTCAGCAATGGCAAGAGCAATCTTTGCTGCCCGTGGTCGTGCACATGGGCAGCATCGAGCAAGGGGTCGAGATGATGAAGAGATACAATCTCGAAGATTGTCCCGTCATCAGCGATCCACAATGCCAATTGTTTCGAGCTTATCAGTTGCCACGAGGGACTTGGAAGCAGCTTTTTGGGCTGAGAGTTTGGATCGAAGGATTCAAAGCTGCAATTTTAAAGGGTTACGGATTCGGCAAACTCGTTGGCGATGGATTTCAAATGTCAGGTGCTTTTGTCGTTCGAGACGGACTGATCGTTAGAGCGTATCCCTCACAAGATGCAGCCGATAGTTGCTCCTGGAAACCAGCTTTGACGGCGGTATTAGCAATCACCTTGGGCATCATGGGCCTCGGGGGAACATCAGCCATTGCACAAAACAATACGGACAGGCCAAGTTTGAATGCCAGGGAGAGTGTTGGGATGGACAGTATCGAGATCTCCGAAGTTAGAGAGGGAGACCGTGTTGTTATCGCTGAACAAGTGGGATCCTCCGATGGCGTGGTGATCGAGGTGCATAGCACCAAAGGAATCGGCAGTTGCAAGCTCATCAGGTGCAAGAAGGATTGGCCCGATAAACTGATCCTCCGGATGCATACCAAGGGACTCGAGCAGATCCAATTGATCATCGCCAACTGTTCCAAAACTTACTCCGGTGAGTTCAATTCATCGCGGTTGCAGGAAAGCTGGACAGAGATCACTCAGGAGACCAATCAGGCTGGAGAGACTAAGACTTCGTCACGGCAAAAAGAGTTCGAGTCGAAGCTGTTGTGGGTAATGTCAGGTAGTGGCAAAGAGGTTGAGCCGGTTCGGCTACCTCTTGAGCAGGGGCAATATTTTCAGTGGACGGTTCCCAAAGCATGGTTGGTGGATAAAAATCCAAGTTCGATTGAGATAAAGTGGGTTGATTTCTTTCGCAATTAAGAGTGCTTGTTATTCATGAGTCGGCTTTGACGTCCCCTCAAGTCGAGGGGTGATCCAGGCGCTTGGATGCCGGGTCATTCCAATATGCGGATAGTAACTCTCGGCTTTTGGTGCTGCTAGCAAGATCAGTGTGGTGCTATGTCCTGCTTGTTGGTGGGTTCTGGAGATCAGTTCGCGACCGATCCCAGTCCTTTGGTAGGCAACATCGACTGCGAGATCTGACAGATAGGTGCAGTAAAAGAAATCCGTAATCGCTCTGGAAACCCCGATCAACAATCCCGTTTCGCTTCGAGCCGTGATGATTAGATTGGAGTGCCGAAGCATCCCTTCGATTCGTTGCAAATCATCCACGGGGCGACGCTCGGCGAGGGTCGATCGGATCAAGCAGTCGACGAACTCTTCGGCCTGCAGACAAAGCTCATTCTCGTAGCGAATCATTGGGTTTTTCCTAGAAAAAAGGGGGAAGCCTGCCTGCGTTGGCGTTTGTCCCTTGTCGACTCGATTTCCCCCGACTAAAACCTTGGATTGTCACCCCCCAAGAGGATTTGAACAAGCAATGATTTTCTGGAAGAAAAAGAAGCCTGCCGCCGACTCAAGTTCCCCCGAAGCTGCTGAAAATGCATCGCAGGAGACTCAGGAGAATGGGCTCAGCCAAGATCAGACTCAAAGCCCAAGCAACGGCGAGCAACCGTCGGTTTCCAAGGACGAGAGTTCGACGAGCAAAGTCGGCTGGTTCCGTCGAGCTTTGCAGAAAACCAACGATCTTCTTCGAACCGATATCCGGGATCTGTGGAAGTCCGAGGGGGAATTGGTCGACGATGAGTTTCTTTCTAGGCTCTATGCGATTTTGATTCGAACCGACATGGGTCCGAGCATGGCGACCAAGATCAAGGATTCGATCCACGACCAATATCGAGCTCGCAAGGTTCATCAGGAAGATGTTTTAAAAGTGATCCGCGACCGAGTGTCTGAGTCACTCAAGAGCAAAGGCGGTAGTCTGAATCTACCTGATACCAAGCCTGCCGTGATCTTGGTCGTTGGTGTCAATGGCTCGGGCAAGACGACTTCGATTGCCAAGATCGCCTATCGATTGACGCAACAAGGCAAGCGTGTTTTGCTAGCCGCTGGGGATACTTTCCGTGCTGCTGCGGTCGAGCAATTGAAGATCTGGTCGGATCGGATCGGTTGCGACATCATGCTTGGAGAACAAGGATCGGATCCTGCATCAGTGGCTTTCAAAGCCATGCAGAAGGCGGTTGCTGATGGGTACGATGTTTGCATCGTCGATACCGCAGGACGACTTCAGACGCAAAGCAACCTGATGCAACAGTTGGAGAAGATCAAACGCGTTTTACAAAAACAGGTCGACTCCGCACCCCATGAAGTCCTCTTGGTTCTTGATGCAACCGCTGGACAAAATGCAATCAGTCAGGCCAAGGGTTTCTCGGAGGCTGCCGGATGCACGGGAATTGTTCTATCGAAACTTGACGGGACAGCCAAGGGCGGCGTCATCATCCCGATAGCCGAGCAGTTTGGGCTCCCCGTAAAGTTTGTTGGTCTTGGCGAAAAACTGCCGGATCTCCAAGAGTTTTCACCCGACGATTTTGCAGCCGCGCTTTTCTCCTAGTCAAACGTTCGAAAGTCTATTTTTTTGGATACCGCACAGTCCGCTTACGAGTCGAAGACCAAAGAGCTCGAAGATCGAATCGCAATCGGAGAGTCACTCTCGAAGAAACTCAGTATCGGTCGGATTGCAACCGCGATCCCTGGCCTGTTGCTTGTGATCGTCGGCTTGAGTGAACCCAAGCTTCCGAGCGTCGTTTGGATCTTTGGCCTATTGCTCCTGTTGGGATTTCTCGCTCTTGCTTCGTGGCAAGAAGTATTGCGAGATAAATTGGATTGGTCCGTGCAGAAACGGAATTTTTATCGGCGAATGCTCGCCCGCTGCAAACGCAACTGGGTGGAGCTTCCGGCATTACCCACCGAGAATGCAGCAATGGGATTTGCCAACGAACTCTCGAAAGACCTGGATTTGTTCGGGGATCGCTCCTTGTTCCGTTGGTTTTCGCTAGCGGTAACCGAATCGGGTGCGAAAACCATCGCCCAGTGGATGGCAACTTGGACACCTTTCTCGGTGATCCAGGAGCGTCAAAGGGCCGCCAAGGAGCTTAAGGAGAATAAGGCATGGCGTGAATCGTTTTGGGACGCAGCCCTGGGGTTCCGAGGTTGCGATACTTCGCCAGAGCGGATTGCCCAATGGGGATTATCCCCCTCGTTTTTTGAGAAACACTCTTGGCTAAAACCGCTGACTTGGATCGGGCCGAGCATTACCCTTTTGGCGATCGCCGGAATCGTGCTCAGTCTCGTACTCAAGCAGACCCAACTATTCAATTTCAGTTTCTTCGCCTTCTTGGCGGGTGTTGGAATAAACCTGTTGGTAACCGTATCGATCGTAGGCAAGATCCATGACCTGTTTGTGCAGATTGGAAACGCAAATCGAGAACTTTCTTCTTTGAAAGATCTACTTGATTTAGGTCAGAGGCTTGATTCCCAGGCACCTTTACTTCAGGATCTCCGAGGCCGATTTCACAATGGATCCTTGCCTGCAACCGATGCGATCGCGAGTCTCCAGAGACGCATGCGCTTTGCTGGTATCCAACGCAATCCCTTACTGTTCATCCCCTATTGGGGTTTGCAGTTGCTCCTGTTTTGGGACGCACGGGTGCTTGAGTCCTTGGAAAACTGGAAGCTCCAACACGGGTCTAACATCCAAGGATGGATCGAAGGGCTTGGGCAATTAGAGGCGCTGGTCAGTTCGGCGGCAGTAGCTCATGAGTATCCCGATTGGAGTTATCCTCAGTGTGCCGATATCGCCGATCGAGACCTTAAGGTCAATGCACTTGGGCATCCATTGATTCCCGATCAATTTCGCGTCGTCAACGATGTTCACATTGCCGAATCCAAGCCGTTGTTGCTCGTCACAGGCAGCAACATGGCAGGTAAATCGACGTTGCTCAGGTCCTTGGGGATCAACACCGTGCTCGGACGACTCGGAAGCCCGGTGGCTTGCAGTGACTGGCAAGGCCCCAATTGCCAACTAGCCTCGAGCATACGCGTCCAAGATAGCTTAGCCGACGGAGTGTCGTTCTTCATGGCTGAACTCAAGCGGCTTCGAGCCATCACCGACGCAACCCGAGAGCATCAGAAAGGTGGAGAGAACCGGGTTTCACTGGTTTTGCTTGACGAAATTCTTCAAGGGACCAATTCGCGGGAACGTCAAATTGCGGTCGAACAAGTACTCGATCAATTCGTACAGCTTGGAGCTCTGGTCATCGCCAGCACGCATGATTTGGAGCTAGCGAATTGCCAAGGAGTCGCCAAGGCGGCGCAAGTGGTTCACTTCCGGGAGTTTTTCGAGACCGTCGATGGTAATGAGCAAATGCGATTCGATTACAAGATGCGTCCTGGGGTGACACCGACGACCAATGCGTTGAAGTTGTTGGAAATGGTGGGATTGGCAAAGAAATAGTCCTGCTGGGAACTCGATCGTGCGGGTTTTTGTGGTATTCCAATCGTTGAAATAACGTCTAGAATTTGTGGTTGTTTTTGGCACACCCGTTCAGATCGTTTTCCTTCGAAAGCAAAGTTTGCTATGTCCAACGCTACCCTCCGAGGCATTGTCCATTTGATCGAAGATACCAAGACCTTTGGTCAAAAAGGTTTTCGCAAGAGGCTTGTAGTGCTCGAACAGAATCTTGGGCGATTCACAAACTACATCCCGTTGGATTTCATCGGGGATGCCTGCGATAGCGTGGATGCTCTGAACGTTGGCGACGACATCACGGTCAACTATCGACTATCGGGCCGCAAATGGCAGCGAGACCCTCAAAGCGAGGTAAAGTATTTCCTGAGTGCAGAAGCACTCTCTTACCGACGTTCCTCGGAAGCTTCTGCAGGTTCAGATGTTTCGGTCAACGATGAGTTCTCCCAAGCGTCTTCGGATGACGCTGGCGACGCACCGTTTTAATCAGGTAGCAAAAAGTCTTTACGCTTGGCGTTTGAGAATGTAGACGACATCTTCGGTCGTCTCATCGACTTCGATCGGTTCATCGATATCGTAGCTAAAATCGTATGCGGTTTCGATTTTCCAGGCGGGTACTTTCTTGACTAGTGCATCGAATTGCTTGTAGGTGTAGCTGCGTAGAACCAAACAGTCATCGATCCGCATCGAACCGGTTGGTTTGTAGATATCAAAACGGATATTAAAGCGTTCGACTCGGGCTTTGGGATCTTTATCGCGTGGCCACATCCGCGTGTTGACTTGCAAATGCCCACGCCGGGCAGTCCAACTCTCTTCGTCGGTCGTCGGGCCTACCAAGGGAGTCAAATGGAACCCCAGGGCGTAGATTCCACCTGGGCGTACCGCAGAGGCCATGGCCTGTAAATGCTTCACAGCCTGCTGCTCGCTCGATAGATGCCGAAAGGAGTTGATGGTGTTGAAGGCCGCGTCGCAAGGCTTATCGATCGTAAAATTGCACATGTCGGCAACAAAACCCGACGGTTTGATCCCGTGTCGCTTGAGCCTCTTATTGCAAAAGTCGATCGCCTTTGGGTTCAGATCAAGTCCCTGGCAGGCGTAGCCACCTCGGATCATCCGGTAGAGAAGTCGACCGGTTCCGCAAGCCGGTTCCAGGAGTCGTTTGGTTTTGCCACGCACATGCTTTGCGAAAGCTGCAGTGAGGAATTTATATTCGGCTGCCCAGTCGCTACCGAAGATCAAATCGTAGTAGACTGGGTGATCGTAGATGCTTTCTTGAACGGTTTGCATGGCTTGTTTGTCAATCAGTGGGCTTGGGGCAACTGGTGGACTCGATAGAATAGCGTAAAGATCGCTCAGATTGCACAGGGGGCAGGGGCCTCTTGCGAGTTGTTTTCGCAGATTTCAAAGCATCGAATGTCTAACGACACCTTCCGCATCCGAGAGTATCAGGTTTCGCACAAGACCCATTACCGTTACAGTTTTTCCGCGTCGCTTTGCCACAACCAACTCCATTTACGCCCTCGCGAAGCACAGGACCAAAAACTCCTTCATGCAACGGTTGATATCGGGCCAGAGCCAGAGTATCGTTCCCAGGGCTACGACAGTTTCGGTAATCCAATCGAATTCTACAGCATCGAACGGACCCACCAGGAGATGATCGTGCATTCGAAATGCTCGGTCGAGCGGCATGAACCCGTTCATCGCTGGTTCGCTGGCTATCGGTTCGGCGAGTTTGCCAATGCTCTTCGGGAGGATAGAACCCAACAAGGGCTCTGCTCTGAAGAGTTTCTGAGTCCCTCTGGGTACTGCTCCATCGACTCGGAATTTGTCGAATTCCTCAAACCGATCTGGGATCCCAATCGAGATACCCTGGAAATGCTCGACCTAATCAACAAACATGTTTACAGCTCGATCCAGTACCAGCCTCTCTCTACCGATGTTACGACTAGGTCCATCGATACACTTAGAAGTCGACGGGGGGTTTGCCAAGATTTAGCGAACGTATTGATCTCCTGCATGCGCACAGTTGGAATCCCCGCCAGGTATGTCAGTGGTTACCTCCTAACGGTTCCACCACCAGGTGAATCGAAGCTTGTCGGATCCGATGCCTCCCACGCTTGGGTCGGAATCTATGTACCGTCCTTCGGTTGGATCGATTGGGATCCTACCAATAACATGCGAGTCGATCTCGATCACATCACCCTCGCTTGGGGAAGAGATTATTCCGACGTGCCGCCAATCCGAGGGGTTTTCGTCGGGGGTGGAGACACCTCCTTGCAGGTAGGCGTCGATGTGATGCTAGCAAAAGAAACCGTGTTGGATCGATCAAAAACGGCTGAATGATATTGCTTCGAGACCCATGTTTTTGGACACTCGGCCCGAGTCCTCCCAAGGACAAGCACCTCGAAGGAAATCGAGGTTAGACCGATCAGGATTGGAGCAAGGAAGTGCCAATGATGGATATCCGCAGGCAAACGAGCATTTATAGATCCATACAGACGGCCACTGTTTGCGGAGCTTTTTTCGTTGGCTTTCTATGCCAATTTTCATACGGACAGTTGCGGACCGAATCAAGCGCCCAAGTTGTCGGGGATTGCATGGCGATCGTTTTTGTCGATTCGCAACAGCCTGCGAGTCTTTCGATGAACGACTTGGCTGCCCAAGCTGTCGAACGCGGATGGGCCATTCGCTTGGTCGATGTTCGGCGAGAGATGCATGTGGCTGACCGATGGCGTGTCCACAACACACCGACAACAGTATTGGTTCGTAGCGGTCGCGAGGTTGATCGCATCCTAGGGCCTAGCACTTGGACGGAATTCTCTCGTCGGATGCTCATGTTTTCCACTGCCGATTCAATCAAGACTGCTTCGACATCGATGCCAGGATTGCAGCAAAAAAGAAGTGAAATCGATGTGGATGCATTGGTTCCGATGCAACAGCGTCCGAGCAAGCAACCGCTTGGAGATAGTCCAACGATTCCAAGCGATCCTCAGGCAGCTACCGTACGAATTATTGTCGATGAGCCAGAGTCTCATGCGGTCGGATCAGGAACGATCATCGATAGTAGCGAAAGGGGTGCTGTGGTTTTGACTTGTGGTCATTTGTTCAGGGATTGGACGAAAAGTTCAGTCATCACCGTCGAGAGATTCGAGGGTGGTGTGCCTGTTCGGTATCCAGCGGAGTTGATCGATTATCAGATCGATGACATTGATATCGGGGTTCTGGTAATCAATCCTGGTCGGATCGTGCCCAGTGCTCGCGTTGCAATGCGCTTAGACGCTTTGCGAGAAGGAGACGATGTCTTTAGCGTCGGTTGCAATCATGGCGATGCACCTTCTAGGCGAGATTCTCGAGTTACGAAACTGAATCGATACATAGGTTCTCCGAACATCGAAACGGCTGGAGCTCCGGTTCAGGGACGCAGTGGCGGAGGACTCTTCAACTCCAGTGGCGAGCTTGTAGGCGTTTGCTTTGCTGCAGATACCGAGTTGGATGAAGGTCTTTATTGCGGTACGCAAAGCGTTCTGGAAAGGCTGCACAAATTAGGGATCGCTCGTTCCGCCAATCCACCAAGTGTCGTTGCAGAGCCGACCAAAACGGCCTTACCTGCAACGATGACCGTAATCCTGACCGACTCATCGGGCAACACCAAGCAGCTTACAATCGATCGACCTAGCGAACAGTTGGTCGACGCAATGCAAAACGAATCCCAAAAAGTAAGGCAAGCCAATGCGACTAGCCAAGTGCGTTGGAAGACTCAAAGGCCAACTGAACATCGATGAAAGCCGGGTGGATGGTAAATAGGATTACGCGATTAGGCGTCTTGCTCAGTAGTGTTGTGCTTATCATGTCAACGCTGAGTGGATGCGGAACGACCAAGTCGGTGACGGCAACCGAACAGTTGCTTATGTCCGATGCGGTTGATTCGACGATTTCGAAGATTGATTTCAGGCCCTTGACTGGCTACAAGGTGTACCTGGACACGACCTTCATGGCCTCGGCTGGAAAAGCGATTCCTGGGGTACCGATGCAAACAAACTTGGTTACCTCTGACTATGTGATCAGTTCGATTCGCCAGCAATTGACAGCAGCAGGCTGTCAGATCGTCGATACGAAAGATACCGCCGATATTATTTGCGAAGCTCGTTGCGGAGCACTTGGAACCGACGGCCACAATGTGACTTATGGAATCCCCGCGATCAATCTCTTTGGCGGAGCGACCACGCTTATCGCTGCTGCTCCGACGCTGCCGTCAATCCCTGAGATCTCGCTTGCGAAAAAGGAAGTCAAAAGCGCTGCGTCAAAGATCGCGGTTTTTGCATACGACCGCGAAACGCGAGAACCGCTGTGGCAGTCAGGTATTGCCCAAGCGGGGAGCAATGCCAAGGACACATGGTTTCTTGGGATCGGGCCTATCCAACAAGGCTCTATTTATCGCGGTCCTCGATTCGCTGGGCGTCGCATCATGGGTCAGCGTGTGCTCAATGACGAGATTCCACTGGGGGATCCTCCTAATGGTGTCGATCCTCGCACCCAATTGACCTTTGCGAATCCTCTTTTTGAACCAACCAAGTCGGAACTACCGGAGCCTGTGGTATCTGAGGATCGCATCGCTAACGATGCAGCCACCCCCAAAGAACCTTACGGAGCCAAGAAAGGTGTCAAGGCTCGCCTAACGAGCGACTCGCGCTAAGACCCTATGGATCTTGAGAAAGGACCTTCTCAAAGCAGACGTTTTGGGGCCGATGGGGGATCGATACGGTGTTCAGAACCGTGCTTTCGCCCGATGAGTTCAGCAGCCGGATCGCGAAAATCGCGTAACCTTCGAGTGGTGGTCATCAACCGGATTCCGCATTCCACAGCGAGCCATTCTCTTGCTCGTTCATGAACGACTAAAGAACGCTGTTGCATCAATGCAAATTGCGATGGATCCGAAGGAATATTCTCAGAGCCTTTATCCTTGTCCACCTGACCACTCAGGACATCGGATTTGGGCAGGGAATTGACGTAGCCTTCTGCATAAGAAGCCCCACTGCCTCGAGCATATCCTCCGTAGAGAAGCTTGGCAGCCGTCGCGATCGTCAGCAGCAATTCGCGGAATAACTGGATCGCGTTCTCAACATCGGTGCGAGGTCCGTAAAAAAAGAAGATCGTCCGGTGTCCTTTGCGGCCTGAGTACCATTGTGTCAATGGAAAGACATGTTGCGTGATGTAAAACGCTAGGTCTTTTTCCCAAGCCAGGGCTTTTGAACTGTTGACAGGACAAGCGACTCTCGCATACCCGGTGGCTTCAATTCCATCTTGGCTGGATAAGTCCTCGCGGGTCAGATTATGGCGTAGCATCAGGCTCTGCATCATGCGAAGCGCATTTTCTCGTTCCCCTTCGGTTGCCGCTTGATTGCGAGCTGTATTATCGATCGCCCGGAGTCTTTGTATGATTTTCTCGAACTCCGCTTGGGTCAAATCCCCTTGGTGCTTTGGTTCAACCCTTCCGGCTGTGAATCTTATGTTGCAAACTGCACCGTGGGTCGGTCTCCAAAACTTGTTGATCAGATAAGTATTATCGTCGTCGCGCGGGTCCCAAGTGTCGTGCAAGCTCGAATCGATCACAGCAGCTAGATGGCTTTTTCGTCCATAGGCATCTTGCATCAAAACAACATGGAATCCCTCGGAGAAATCGAATCTTTCGACAGGCAGAAAGGGCTTCGAAACCGAGCACTCTTCCCATCGCAATTCAGCCAGATATGGTCCGTAGACCGATTGAGGAACACCGTTGCGTGGCGAAGATCCGTGCCGCTCCATGAGTGTTTGATAGACATCACGATAAGCAAGCCCTGTCGCGATGGCGATCGCACGCGTGACACAATCACCCGTCAAGCCGACGAAACCGCTTTTCGCACGACCACCATCGTCCCAAAGAAACTTCCCAATCCTCGGCATATTCGACCACCCCTTTGCTCTGATGCTCACAGCTAAGCAATATCATCAAAAGATGATCAACTGGCAAGTGGTCAGTTGGTAGCAATCGATGGCTCGGAATAGATCGAACCCTTTTGGTCTTGTGCGTCTGAACTAGCGCAAACTCTAATGGTCTGAACGCTGACAGCGAAGTTTTTTAAGCCAATCGCTCGAGAACCCAAAGAGGATGCGACGTGTATGGTTTCTATTCCTTGGCTTAACGAAGATCGGATCAGATTAGAAAAGAGCATCCAGAAGATCAATTGCTCTTGATCTGGATGGACTCGAACCTCCATCCAAAATACGTAGCGTGAAGCTTGATCATCAACATAAACGGCTCCTGCAATCGGATTGCCGTTCCAAAGGAGATTGCAGGTTCCCAGCCGTCCGATGCTCGAAAGACTTGGATCCGTTCCCGGAGCAAAACGATAATCGACAACCCTTTGCGTCATTGCAATGGAACCGAAGCGATGCTTTAACTCGGGCGCATCGTTTTTAATCATGCCGCGTATCGCTAGTATGTGCTTGACGACGGACTCTTTGTCTGAATCCTCGAAGGCTTGGCTATATTCAAATAGTCCGCTCTGCGAAGCTTTCTTGACCAACCCAATCGTACGACGCGATGCCAAGGGCCAAATTGGTTCACCATCTGGCCCCATGGTCGGGCAGAAAGCGTATCTGGCGGGAGATTCGGAACGGCTTGTGGCGTTCCAACCCGATTCGCAGACTAAATGATTCACCAACGCTAAGAGTCCTTGGTCGTGCTCACCGACGCGTTTGAATTCGATGCAACTGGAGTTACCAAGCCATTCTTCAGCAAGGTAGCCCGCGAAGGCTTCTCCTAAGGCTTTTTGATCGGCTAGATCTCCAAGTATCCCCTTGCAATCCCCGAAGCATCCGTGGGAGCCGATGAGCCGAAACTCCGATCCCTCAGAACCTTCGTGTATCAAGAGAGGTAAAATCCCCCGAACCTTACCACTGGACGTTGCGACCAGAACTAAGGGATCCCGCTGCTGCTCGGGGATCTCGCTCAACCATCCGAGAAGCCATGGGAAAGATCGATCCCAGGATCCGCTGTTGCCCATCGGGTAAGGACTCAGGGCCGAAAGGCGATTCCAATCCTTGCCGATCCCAAGTAATTTTCTTGGGTCGGTGATCTGGGATACTGAAAAACCTTTTTTCATTCGTGCAAAACCATGCGTAGACATCACATCAGCAGTCAGACCATTCGGATTCGAAGTTACAATAGTTACGCACAATCTAGTAAGCAAGTCTTTGAACCACTCTTTCGGCAAACCGACATGGCAATTCTAACCACACCGACGCGTAATCCTTGGATTTCATATCCATTGTTTTTTTCCGTTATAATCCTGGCATTCTATGACACGTTGGCACAATCACCTCCTTACGACGTGTTCCCTGAGGCGAACGAGCCCTATTACCGCTGTCGCTTAGAGCCGTCCTCCGAATCTGGCGAACTTTCCTATGGAGCAAACTTCACGATCTGGATCCCGCCCGGAGTCAAAACTCTCCGTGGAATCGTAGTCCATCAACACGGATGCGGAGAAGGTTCCTGCAAATCGGGTTTGACCGGCGCCTATGACCTGCATTGGCAAGCGCTGGCCAAAAAGCATGCTTGCGCGCTGTTATCTCCTGCCTACGAACAACCTGACAAAGCGGATTGCCAATTGTGGTGCGATCCTCGAAAGGGGTCGGCCAAAGCCTTTATGAAGGCTTTGGAGTTGCTGGCTGAAAAAACCAAACATCCAGAACTTAAACAAGTACCATGGGCACTTTGGGGGCACAGCGGTGGCGGGCATTGGTGTGGCGGAATCGCTATGCTCTACCCCCAAAGAACCATCGCCGCTTGGCTCAGGTCAGGCGTTCCCCTGGTGGAACCTGTTGCATCCAAAGGGAATATTCAGAATTACCCTGTCAACGAAGGTATCCTCGGGGTCCCCTTGATGTGCAATGTCGGAACCAAAGAAGGTGTCACCGTGCAGGACGAACGCTTCGCATCGGTTTGGCCCGCAAACCTGGAATTCTTCAATAATCTTCGATCTCGAGGTGCCCTCATCGCAACCTCTGTCGATCCATTGACGAGCCACGAGTGCGGAAATCAAAGGTATCTTGCTATCCCTTGGCTCGATGAGTGCCTGACTCAACGCTTGCCCGATCAACCAGGCGAACCTCTTAAGCCGATGAACGCCAACCAAGCTTGGTTAGTTCCCCAAGGTGGAGAGCCTATGTCTCTCGATGATTTAGGCAACGCAACGCCTGATGCTCTGAAGTGCTCTTGGTTACCCAACCAAAAATTCGCCAAACTGTGGACTCAGTATTCGAAAGACTCTTTGGTGCCTGACGATTCTCTTCCTCCAGCACCCACCGAAGCTTATATCGATCAAGACACGATCGTTTGGGAATGCGACGCTGATCTCGAAAGTGGACTTGCTTATTTTGTCATCGAATTCGATGGCAAGCAGATCGCGAGGATTCCCGACAAAAGCAACAATCCGTTCGGTCGCGGTGTCTTTCAAGGACTACAGTACAGCGACACCCCTCCGCAACCGATGGCGATGATGAAAATGACTCTCAAGGGTGACTCGGTTCCTAAAGATCCAACCAACAGACTCGTCGTCTATGCGGTAAACACCCTGGGACTTGCGTCTGCCAAGACCAGCGTCAAAAAACGTTGATATTGGGTCGCATCTAAAGAGTTTTTGAGCGGTTGTAGAATCGGATTGCAAGGAGTACCAGCAGAAGAGTACAAAGCGATCCGATCACTCTGAGCCAACCGGACTTGAAGACAACGACGCCGTTGAAAGCGATGAAAAGGAGATACATTCTGCCGAGCATCGCAAGATTTTTTTGGGTGCCGGAAAAAGGTCTAGGACTTAGCCAGATCATCGCGACATCCATCGCCCATACGCCCAGAAACAAATAATTGAAGTAGACTCCAGCACCGTAAGCGAAACCCATTTTCTCCTTGGTTTCGTTGGCCGTAGCCATGTAGGCGGAATTATGACTCCAATGGTGAACGAAATGAAATGCTGCAGCGACATGCAGCAGGAAAAGAATGAAGCTTGCAGTCCAAAGCACATTTAGAAATAGAATCAAGCGAGGTCTTTTCGCTCCGTACCATTGGGCGGCTTGAACGATCACCAACAAGAGCATCGCCAAACGGATCGACCAAGCGATGATCCAATCGCTGTTACTCACTCGCGTCCACCTCAAGCTCGATCAAAGACTTAGTAAGAATTGGCAGATGCTCGCAGGCCGTTCCCTCGAGCAACTTGTAGGAACGTAGCCCTTGTATCGGTTCTGGATCGATGAAGTAACGTTCTTTGGCTTGCAGGAAAACCGACAGCAGGGTTGCAGCCGGCTCGACGCGTCCGGACGTCCCAACACCGTGAAATCGACATTTGAATCATTTTAGGAAAGTTTGGGTTTGAGTGTAATTGGTCGCATACCGAGGGTTTTTTGAATGCGGTTGGGCGCAAGCCCTCCGGTGAAGGGTGAAGGTTCACAGGCCCAGTAACCCGAAGTGTAAACGAGGAAGCACTCGAGTGTGCGTCATACGAAGCCATCAGCCGTGTACTATCGCTGCCTCCCTGACGGTTCGGGATACTAACCAATGGGCCGCAGGCCCAGTAACCCGAAGTATAAACGAGGAAGCACTCCAGTAAGCGTCATGCGAAGCCATCGGCCGTGTACTGACGATGCCTTGCTCGCGGTTCGGG
>Ga0208358_1000044_pt1 | contig 39268 bp, 41 predicted proteins | sample LakMenEpi10Aug09_FD_150685 | JGI IMG/M metagenome (GOLD analysis project Ga0208358, IMG submission 150685) | Freshwater microbial communities from Lake Mendota, WI - 10AUG2009 deep hole epilimnion (SPAdes) | ecosystem: Environmental > Aquatic > Freshwater > Lake > Epilimnion/Euphotic zone ... | reverse complement strand
CATGATGCGAAAAATGGCGTAGAGACAATCACGCCCTTCTTACAGTCGGCACGAGTTGTTGGCATTGGCGAATGCGGACTTGATTACTACTACGACCATTCGGATCGAACAGTTCAGCGCGAAGTATTTGCACAACAAATACAACTTGCGCACGAACTGAACTTGCCGCTTGTTATACACACGCGCGAAGCGTGGGACGACACCTTTGATGTGCTTGATGCGCAAGGCACGCCGCCACGAACCATCTTCCATTGCTTCACTGGCGGCGAACCAGAAGCGCGCGCTTGTGTGGAACGAGGGGCGTACCTTTCGTTTTCTGGCATCGTCACGTTCAAGACGGCAAACGATGTTCGCGAAGCGGCGCAATGGTGCCCACCCGAACACATGCTGATCGAAACCGACGCCCCATTTCTTGCACCTGTGCCGCATCGAGGAAAGCCAAATCAACCTGCACTCGTTTCTACCGTAGGAACATTTATTGCTGACTTGCGCGGCGAACCCGTTGCGCAACTTGCTCACACCACCACGGCAAACGCGCGCCTTGCGTTTCCGCTTATCGCTCCGTAGCCTTTACACAGTGGCTCTGTCGATATACGAGCGTCGACGCATTGCAGTGCTCGCAACTGTTTCATTGCTAGCAATCGTCTTTGTTCGCACGTCCAGCGGAAACTCGAATGATGCCACCCCCACCACTGTGACCACCACGACGGTGCCCCCCGTGATCGAACAAGACATTCCGGAGTCGGTCATTTTGGGTGGCCCCGCACCGCTGGCACCAACTGGCTCTGCAGTCATTGCGTACCCGGCCGACACGGGAAATTCCATCGACGGGCGTGCCTCGTTCAGCAACTTGGGTTACACCCAAACCCCCATTTGTTACAGCATCGAGGCGCCAATCGGTGTCGACCTCACCATCACCAACGTGAACAATGGCAGAAGCGTGAAGTGCACCAACGTGTACAGCCTTCTCGTACCCGCCGGCATTACCGTGATCTTGCATACAACGGTGTTCACTCGGCTTGCAGACCTGATTGATGCACCAATACCTGTGAAGATTTCCTGGTGACCCACTCTCCAAGCGATATCTCTCATCTACTGGAGACTTACGGGCTAGCGCCGCGCCGGGCATTTGGACAGAACTTTGTTGTCGACCCAAACACCGTTCGGCGCATTGCGCGACTGGCAGATGTTGGCCCTGGCGATTTTGTTCTCGAGATTGGTGCGGGCCTCGGTTCGCTCACGCTTGCACTTGCCGAAACGGGTGCGCACATTGTTGCAATCGAAATTGATAACGGCGTTGTTGAAGTACTGCGCGAAGTTGTACGCGACTTGCCAAATGTTGAAGTGATCCACGGCGATGCACTGCTGTTGGATTGGGCTCCACTTGTGGCAAGAAGCGCCAAGTGGCATGTTGTGGCCAACCTGCCGTACAACGTGGCGACACCACTTGTTGCCGACTTGCTCGACAAAGCACCAGCTGTTGAGCACATGTTGGTGATGGTGCAAAAAGAAGTTGCTGAGCGTTTCGTTGCCACCGCGCGAACACCCGCATATGGCGCAGTCAGCGTAAAGATTGCATATTGGGCTACGGCGAAGATGGTGGGCGACGTGCCGGCATCTGTGTTCATTCCGAAGCCAAATGTTGCGTCAGCGCTTGTCGATATCCGTCGTCATGCTTCGCCAGCGGTAGCAAATGTCGACCCACAGCAACTGTTTACTTTGGTGCGGGCGGGTTTTGCGCAACGCCGAAAAATGCTGCGCAGGTGTTTGTCGGCAATGGTTACTCCCGCTGCGTTCACCAAGGCCGATGTATCGCCCGAGGCCCGAGCCGAAGAACTAGACATTCAGGCATGGGGCCGTTTATGTGTTGCCGTCAACAGCTAGCAACACCTAGATTCGAATTCGTATGAGCGCATCTCCGATTTCGCTGATTGCTCCCGCAAAACTGACGCTTTCATTGCAAGTAACAGGCACGCGCGACGATGGTTATCACCTGATCGACGCCGAGATGGTCACGCTTGATATTGCCGACGTGCTCACTGTTACACCCGGCGAGCAGGGCCTCAGTTTTGACGGGCCGCAGGCGCAAGGGCTTACTGCCAGTGACGACAACTTGGTTTCGCGCGCACTTCGGCAATGTGGCAAACAGGCGCGCGTGCACGTACAAAAAAACATTCCGCATGGTGGCGGCTTGGGAGGTGGCTCGGCAGACGCTGCAGCCATTTTCCGTTGGGCCAACTATCAAGATCTTGAGGCGGCATCTCGAATAGGCGCCGATATTCCTTTCTGCATGGTTGGCGGAAGGGCTCGCGTTCGAGGCATTGGCGAAGTCATCGAACCACTGCCCTTTGTTGCGCGTGCAATCACACTGATTCTTTTGCCATTCGGTGTTTCAACGCCGGTGGTGTATCGGGCTTTCGATGCCCTACCCCCGCAATCCGACGAGATAGTGAATCAGTTGGAAGCGGCAGCAATGGTTGTTGAACCTCGGCTTGCCGTGTGGAAACAGCGCATTGAAGAAGCTTCTGGGGCGATACCAGTGCTGGCGGGCAGCGGCTCTACGTGGTGGCTAGATGGTGAGTACCCAAACTTGGGCGAACGCCTACCGGGCGCAATTGTTGTTGTCACCCGTACCACCCCCTAAAAGGGCTTGGGCGAAAAGGCCGGTTACTTGCGGCGCTGGTGACGGGTACGACGAAGCATCTTCTTGTGCTTCTTCTTTCGCATCCGTTTGCGACGACGTTTTACAAGTGAACCCATAGCGCGGAACACGATAGCGGGAACTGAGCCCATTTCTACATTTTCCTCAAAGAGTCAGTACTGTGTACTCGTCTTTCCGGGGTCGTTCAATGGCAGGACAACGGGTTTTGGTCCCGTTTATAGGGGTTCGAGTCCTCTCCCCGGAACTCATAGTGCAGCCAACGCGCCTCAGGCGCTTGCTGTCGGTCGCGGAAGAAAGCCAAACGGCGTCCGTGTTCTACGCTGTACCAAACGGCTCACCACCCGAGGACAGATGAACAAAACGATCGACAAAGTCACCACAAAGCGAATGGCCCTCTACACAGGGCGCACTCACCCACAACTTGCCGAAGAAGTGGCACAGCATCTGGAAGTGCAACTTGGTGAAGCAAACATTGTCGAATTCGCAAATGGTGAAATACGTCCTCGTTTTGGAGAAAGTGTTCGCGGTGGCGACGTGTTCATCATGCAGACGCATTGCGGCGCAGATGGTCGCAGCGTGAACGACTCGATCATGGAGCAGTTGATCATGATTGACGCCGCATACCGCGCTTCCGCAAAGCGCGTGACTGCAGTGTGCCCCTTCTACGGTTACGCGCGCCAGGATCGCAAAGCAGAGGGCCGTGAACCGATTACTGCTCGCTTAATTGCCGACTTGTTCAAAGCAGCGGGTTCTAAGCGCATGGTTTCTATCGACTTGCACAGCGGACAGATTCAGGGCTTCTTCGAAGGCCCTGTCGATCACCTCACTGCAATGCCGGTACTTGAGAACTATGTGCGAGCCAACGCGCGAGACGGTGTCACCATCGTGTCGCCAGACGCCGGCCGCGTAAAAGTTGCAGAACGTTTTGCGCAGCATCTTGCCGACATGGATGCCGACGTTGCATTCATCAACAAGCGCCGCCCGAAGGGAACCACCAACATTGCAGTAGCAAAAGAAGTCATCGGTGATGTCGACGGACGTTTGTGCATCCTTGCCGACGACATGATCGACACGGGCGGAACAATTGTCAGTGCCGCCGACTTGCTCTTCGAGCGCGGCGCCAAGGAAGTGTGGGCCATGGCCACGCACGGTGTCTTGTCCGGCCCCGCAATCGAGCGACTCGAGAACTCGTCCATCAGCCGCGTGGTGCTCACCAACTCGCTGCCGTTGCCAGTCGAAAAGCGAATTGCCAAGATCGAGGTGCTTTCAGTGGCCAAAATCCTTGCCGACGCCCTGGCTGCCGTCTTCGACGAGACCAGCGTCAGCGACCTCTTCGACGGCGAAAATCAGTCCTAAATTTGGCCCCTAGGGGCAGATTTAATTGAGCAATTCGGGCTGTAGGCTCGTTAGCCGTTGTAATTGCTTGATGACCTCACGCAACCCAAAGTATTTCTGGAGTTTCTCATGACCACCACATTGAAGACACAAGTCGGACGAACCACTGGCAGCCCAGAGGCTCGCCGTCTTCGCGGCAAAGAACACATCCCCGCAGTGCTGTACGGCATGGGCATGACACCGGTCAGCATCACCGTCGAGCGACGCGACTTGCGCATTGCATTGTCGGGCGCTGCAGGCTCCAACACCATCTTGGAATTGCACGTTGACGACAAGAAGTACCCAGCAATTGTGAAGGAAATGCAGCGCGACCCAATCAAGCGCACGGTCAGCCACGTCGACTTCATGCAAATCGACCTCAACGTGGAAATCACCATGGCTGTTCCAGTTCACCTCACCGGCACGGCAAAAGCCGTCAACCAAGAGGGTGGCCTTGTTGACGCAGCAATCGACCGCATCGAAGTGCGCGCAGCTGCCAACAACATTCCAAACGAAATTCTCATCGACGTCACCGACATGACCATGCAAAGCGTCATCCGCCTCGGCGACATCACATTGCCAAAGGGTGTTACCGCACTTGGCGACGACGACTTGGTCATCGTGACAGTGCTCGACACCGGTGGTGCAACTGCCGCCGCAACTCCTGCTGGTGATGCGCCTGCCGATGCTGCTGGTGCTGGCGAAGCTCCTGCTGCCGGCGACGACAAGCCAGCCGCCTCCTAGTTCGTATGGCGCTGTTCGGTCGCCAAGCGCGACACGAGCGGCATGAACGTCGCGGCACACCTTTCACCGCGCTCGTTGTTGGGCTGGGTAACCCCGGTCGCGAATACGCAGGCACAAGACACAACGTTGGTTTCGATGCGATCGAATTGCTTGCAACGCGTTACAACGTTTCACTGAAGTCGTCGAAGGATCGCGCGCTCACTGCCGAAGTGCATAACCAAGATGTGCACATTTTGTTGGCTATGCCAACTACATATATGAATGAATCGGGTAACGCTGTTGGCCCGCTTGCACGCAAGTACGCAATAACCGACCCTGCGAAAATTATTGTTGTACACGACGAACTTGATTTAGAGCCAGGTGTCGTTCGCGTAAAGATTGGTGGCGGTCTTGCTGGCCACAATGGATTGCGTTCGATCAATCAACATCTGAAAACACAGGATTTCATCCGTGTACGCATTGGTGTTGGCAAGCCTTCAACAAAGGAAGATGGCGCCGATCATGTGCTGTCGAAAGTGTCGGGCTCGCAACGCCAGACATTAGACATCTCTGTGCAAATTGCCGCAGACGCAGTTCAACTCATTTGCACGCAAGGCGTTGACGCTGCCATGCAGAGCATCAACTCCAAATAGTTAGTTGCCACTAGCCGCCATGCTGTTGTCCGAACTCGCCCTTCTTGCAGGCCAAGAAAGCGCATTGGCCACGCTTGGTGGAAAGAACTCGCTGTTGGCCTGCGGCGAACAGGCTCGCGCAACGATTATCGCTGCGCTCTCGGTGCGTTCTCCAAAAACCACAATGATCGTTGCAACGCCAACGGGCACCGCCGCACAGCTACTGCATGACGACCTCGTGCAATTTCTTGGCGCCTCCAACGTGCTTATTTTCCCCGCGTGGGAAACACTCCCCTTCGAGCGTGTCAGCCCAAGCGTGGAGACAATGGGCCGCAGGCTTGAAGTGTTGTGGCGTATTCGCGGCGACCAGCCGCCCAAAGTAATCATCGGCTCCGTTCGCGCGTTACTGCAGAAACTTGGGCCCGACGCAACGACACTGGAACCAATCGTTGTCCGACCGGGCGAAGAAATCGACGCCGATGCACTGCTTGCTCGGCTCGTGCACGGTGGTTATCGCCGAGAAGAACTTGTGGAGCACCGCGGCGAAGTGGCGAGGCGCGGTTCGATTATCGACGTGTTCCCCTCTACTGCTGATACGCCTATCCGAATTGATTTGTGGGGCGATGAAGTAGATCGACTAACACAGTTCAATGTCAACGATCAGCGCAGCACAGACGCAATCGAGGTTGCGACAATCTTCCCGGCGCGCGAGTTGCAGATAACTGATGAAGTAAAGGACATGGCGCGATCGCTTGTGGCTACAGAAGCTTGGGGCCGCGAACACTGGGACAGGTTGTCCGATGGCGCCAACTTCGATGGCATGGAAAGTTGGTTGCCTTGGCTGATTACCGAGGAGCTGTTGCTCACCGATATTTTGCCGAAGGACAGCGAGTTGTTGTTGGTCGACCCGAAGCGCATGCGTACACGTGCGCACGATTTGCTGGCAGAAGAAGACGACTTGGCGCGTGCACTCGCATCTACATGGGCTCGCGATGCAGACAAATCATTCCCGCGTTTACATGCAGAAGTAGAGCGACTGTTCGAGGGTGCTTCCTCCATGCGTGCAATTTCGATGTCCCTTCCTTCTGAAGCTTTGGACGCACCAACAATTCCGTCAACTGGTTGGGGCCCAGTTACTGGCGACGCCGAAGGAACCGCAAAAAGAATTCGCGAACTCATCGTCGATAAGTGGCATGTTGTTGTTGCCGCAGAAGGCGAAGGTTCTGCACAACGCCTAAAAGATGTGTTTTCCGAACACGGTGTCAACGTGCCGGTCATTATTGCGCCGTTGCACTTTGGTTGTTCGCTTCCCGTTAGCAAAGTTGCCATCATCGCCGAGGCCGACCTCACCGGCAGGCGAAGAACACATCGCAAGATAAAGGTCCCCAAGCGTGACACCACATCGGTGTTTCAGGATCTCAAACCAGGCGACTACGTGGTTCACCACTATCACGGTGTTGGCAAATACGAGGGCATGGTTAAGCGCAGCATCGGTGGCTCCGAGCGCGACTACTTGCTACTTGCTTACAAAGATGGCGACAAGCTGTATGTCCCTACCGATCACATTGGCGCAGTGCGTCAATACATTGGCGGCGACTCACCCACGTTGCATCGTTTGGGTGGAAGCGATTTTGCCCGGGCCAAACAACGCGTGCGTTCGGCGGTTCGAGAGATCGCACAAGAACTCGTAGTGCTCTACCAACGCCGCGTGACAGCCGAGGGTCACGCGTTTGCGCAAGACACGCCCTGGCAGCACGAAATGGAAAGTGCATTCCCCTTTGTCGAGACACCCGATCAGAGCAAAGCAATTGAACTGACGAAAGCCGACATGGAACGCAACGTGCCAATGGATCGTTTGGTCTGCGGCGATGTTGGCTTTGGAAAGACCGAAGTTGCCGTGCGCGCAGTGTTCAAATGCATTCAGGACGGCAAGCAAGCAGCGGTGCTGGTGCCGACCACGCTGCTCGCCACGCAACACGGCAACACCTTCAGCGATCGCTTCGCTGGTTACCCAATTCGTGTTGAGGTGCTGTCGAGATTTCTTACCAATGCGCAAGCGAAGAAGGTTGTGGCCGGCCTCGCAACTGGCGAAGTGGACTGCGTTATTGGCACGCACCGCTTGTTGCAGGAAAGCATCAAGTTCAAAGATTTAGGTTTGCTCGTTGTTGACGAAGAGCAACGATTTGGTGTGAGTCACAAAGAATCGATGAAGAAGATGAAAACCAATGTCGATGTTTTAACGCTCACTGCAACGCCCATCCCGCGCACACTGGAAATGAGCCTCGTGGGCATTCGGGATTTGTCGCTGCTGCAAACGCCACCAGCCGACCGCCAGCCCATCCTTACTTACGTTGGCGAAGAAGACGACCGCGTTGCAACCGAAGCCATCCGGCGCGAGTTGCTGCGCGACGGCCAAGTGTTTTGGGTGCACAACCGAGTGCAATCGATTGAAGACCGAGCGCGCGAACTTCGCGAGCTTGTACCCGAAGCACGCATTGCTGTGGCCCACGGCCAAATGGACGAAGCAACGCTTGAGCAAACCGTGATTGATTTTTGGGAAGGTAGGTACGACGTTTTGGTGTGCACCACCATCATCGAGAGCGGCATCGACATGCCGTCGGTGAACACGCTCGTCGTCGAACGCGCCGACTTGCTTGGTCTCGGACAGTTGCATCAAATTCGTGGTCGTGTTGGTCGCAGCGGCTCGCGAGCATACGCATATCTCTTTCATCCTCGAGGCCGGGCGTTGTCGGAAGATGCGTACGAACGCCTAAAGACCATCGGCGAGGCAACCGAATTGGGAAGTGGTTTCAAAATTGCTATGCGAGATTTGGAAATTCGTGGTGCAGGCAACTTGCTTGGTGAAGCACAAAGCGGGCACATTGCAGCAGTTGGCTACGACCTCTACTGCCAACTAGTCACCGAGGCAGTTGCCGAAATGAAAGGCGAGGTTGTTCCCTCGCCCGTTCCAGAACTCAAGCTTGACGTACCAAGCAATGCATTTCTTCCAGGCGACTACGTGGTCAAAGAAGAATCTCGACTGGACGCATATCGCAGGCTCGCCGATGTCACATCAAGCGCTGATGTTGAAGACATTCGCGCCGAGTGGCTCGACCGATACGGCCCACTTCCCGAGCCGGCGCTTGCCCTCATCGGGGTTGGTCAATTGCGTGCGGAATGCCATCGAGTTGGTTTGACCGAATTGGTTGTGGCCGACGGCCGTGCACGAATGACGCCCGTGATGCTGAAAGCAAGCCAGACCATGCGACTGAAGCGCATTGCGCAACACCCAGATTGGAACGAAAAGTTGGGTCTGCTTACCATCACCCTGCCTCGCACATCAACAGGCAAACTGATCGAGCACGAAGTAGTGCCATATCTCATCAACTTCCTACAGCAACTCTTTGAACCAGCCAACTAGGCTTGTCCAAATGTCACGACGCCTCAAACTCTCTGTATTTGCCGTATCCATCGCAGCACTTGTAACGCTCAGTGCATGTGGTTCGGCCGCAGTCAACGAGGCAGTCAACATTGAAGGCCAATCCATTTCCGACGAAACACTCGACATGGCCATCACCCAATTGGCCGATGCGGGCCAACTTACGCTTGAGAATGGTGTGGCTTCTGGCGATGCAAGCAGGTCGGTACTTGGAGCACTTGTGCGCGGCAAGGGAACCGAAATTGTTCTAGAGCAATATGGCGAAGCAATCACCGACGCCGATCGCAAGACAGTCACCGATCAAGTAACCCAAGATGCGGGTTTCGACACGTTGGGCAAAGAACTGCAAGAACTGATCATCGAACTCAATAGCGCCGACCTCGCGCTTGCTCGCGTGAAGGCTCCAAGCGAAGCAGACGTGGCAACCATGTATGAAACAGCTGCAGCCTCTGTTGGCGCACTGTGCGTGCAACACATTTTGGTCAAGGAAGAAGCGACCACAAAAGAAGTTCTGCAGAAATTGAATGATGGAGCAACATTTAAGGCAGTCGCCGGCGAATACTCCATCGAACCGAATGCAAGCGAAACTGGTGGAGTTTTGGGAAGCGTCGATGGCGACTGCATCTTGCTGACTGATTATCAGACACAATTTGATATTGATTTCGTGAAGGGTGTGTTGGCAGCAAAGACTGGCGTCGCCACAGGGCCAATCAAGTCGTCGTTCGGATACCACGTTGTGCTCGTCAGGCCGTTTGATGACGTGAAGGCATCACTCCTCGCGCTCCTCGCAAAAACTCCAGGCGAAATGTTGCTCAATGGTTTGCTTGCAACAGGCAAGATAACCGTGGCATCCGAATACGGAATCTGGAACCCAGCCAGCGGCAAAATCGCCGCAAGCTAACGCACGCACCCTCGTGACTGCCCAAATCGTCATCGTTGGTCTTGGGCCTGGTCCGCGCGACACAGTTACCGACGCCACCCTGCAAGCAATTGCAAGGATAAAGACGCAGTTCATTCGCACTCGTCGCCACCCAACGGCCGACTTGATGCCCACAGCTACAAGTTTCGATGACTTGTACGAAACCTTGGACACGTTTGACGAGGTGTACTCGGCAATCACCGAAAAGCTTGTTGCATCGGCCATCGAACACGGCGAAATCTTGTACGCGGTGCCGGGTTCGCCACTGATTTTGGAGTCGAGTGTTGCTGCATTGCGAACAGACACTCGCGTAACTGTTTCGGTTCTACCTGCCATGAGTTTTTTGGATTTGGCATGGGAGGCCCTTGGTATCGACCCCGTCAATGCCGGAGTGCGTCTCATCGACGGCCACCGCTTCGCCGTCGAGGCGGCGGGCGAACGCGGGCCGTTGTTGGTTGCGCAGACACATGCCGACTGGGTGCTCTCCGATGTGAAATTGGCATTTGATGCAGCTGTCGGCAACGAGCCAGTTGTGTTGTTGCATCACCTGGGCCTGCCCGATCAGCGCGTGGAGCACACAACGTGGCAGGAACTCGATCGCGTGCTTCCCCCCGATCACCTCACCACTTTGTACATACCGCAGCTTGCACAGCCCATCGCCGGAGAGATGGTGAAGCTGCATCAACTTGCCCGCACACTTCGCGAACAATGCCCGTGGGATATTGAACAAACGCACGACTCGCTGATCAAGCATCTACTTGAGGAGGCGTACGAAGTAGTTGACGCAATTCAGCAACTAGATGCCGACAACCCAGACACCGACGAAGCACTGATTGAAGAACTCGGCGACTTGTTGTACCAAGTGGAATTTCATTCGACAATCGCCGAACAGCAGGGTCGGTTTACTCTCGCCGATGTTGCTCGTTCCATTCACGACAAGTTGGTGCGCCGACATCCGCATGTTTTTGGTGACACCGTGGCCACAAGCGCCGACGATGTAGTTGGCACTTGGGACGCGGTGAAGCGCGAGGAACGAAAGAACAACGACAAGAAATCAGATTCCATTTTCAGCGGTGTCGCAAAAGCCTCCCCCGCGCTTTCCTATGCAACAAAGATTCAAAAGCGTGCAGCAGACGTAGGTTTCGATTGGCCGAACGCTGCTGGTGCATTTGAAAAAATCGCCGAAGAGTCGCAAGAGCTGCTCGAGGCATCGGCACTGGACGACGACCAAGCCGCCAGTATGGAATTGGGCGACTTGCTCTTCAGCGTGGTGAATTTGGCCCGCCACCTTGGCCACGATGCCGAAACGGCGCTCCGACTTGCCAGTGACAAATTCCGTGCTCGCTTCGAGATCGTGGAGACACTTGCTGCTCAACGCAATATTGACTTGCAAACAGCAACACTGGAAGTGCTGGATTCGTTGTGGGACGAAGCGAAGGCGTTTACTACTATTTCTGAATGAGCAATATCAGCAAAATTCTGGGCCGTGAAGTTCTCGACTCCCGCGGCAACCCAACCGTGGAAGTGGAAGTGTTGTTGTCGTCTGGCGCATTCGGCCGCGCGATCGTGCCATCCGGTGCATCCACGGGTGAGCACGAAGCAGCCGAGTTGCGCGACGGCGGCAAGCGCTATCGCGGCAAAGGCGTGCTTAACGCTGTTGGCAACGTCAACACCGAAATTGCATCGGCGCTCAACGGAAAGCCCGCAGACGATCAAGCAACCATTGATAATGCGCTGTGCAAACTCGACGGCACACAAAACAAATCGCGCCTTGGCGCCAACGCCATATTGGGAGTCAGCCTGGCCCTCGCCCACGCCACCGCTGCCGAGCGCAAGATGCCTCTTTATCGTTCGGTTGGAGGCAACGACGCCTGCGTACTTCCCGTGCCGATGATGAACGTCATCAACGGCGGCGCGCATGCCGACAACAACGTCGACTTGCAGGAATTTATGGTGATGCCAATCGGTGCCTCAAGTTTTTCCGAGGCGCTGCGCTGGGGTGTCGAAACATATCAAACACTGAAATCGCTTCTTCACGACCGAAAAATGGCAACAGCAGTTGGCGATGAGGGTGGCTTTGCACCGAACTTGGCAAGTAACGAGGATGCAATCTCAATTTTGGTAGACGCAATTGAAGCCGCGGGTTTTGTTCCCGGCAGGGACATCAGCATTGCGCTCGACCCGGCAATGAGCGAGTTGTTTAAAGACGGCAAATATCACTTGGCCTCTGAAGGCAAATCGTTAACAAGCCAAGAGTTGGCCGACTGGTGGGAGATGCTCGCCAACAAATACCCAATCGTTTCCATTGAAGACGGCATGGCCGAAAACGACTGGGCCGGCTGGTCGACACTCACCGCAAAATTGGGAAGCAAAATTCAACTCGTTGGCGACGACCTGTTCGTGACCAACGTGCAACGACTGCAACAAGGAATTAGCGAGCGCGCTGCAAACAGCGTGCTGATCAAAGTCAATCAGATCGGCACACTGACAGAAACGCTCGACACCATTGCACTTGCAACAAAGAATGGTTACACCAGCGTGATGAGTCATCGCAGTGGCGAAACCGAAGACTCGACCATTGCCGACTTGGCGGTCGCTACAAACTGCGGTCAAATCAAAACTGGCGCACCAGCCAGAAGCGACCGCGTTGCAAAGTACAACCAACTGCTGCGTATCGAACATGAACTTGGCTCAAAAGCCAAATTTCTTGGCGCAGACGCTCTTAACCCGCGATAACAGCACCCAATTGGCGCGGTTGCCACGAAACGGCTTGCATCACAAGCCACAATAGAGGCGTGGCAAATACGGATCAGCATCTCGTTCGCAATCGTTCGCTGCGCTTCGCCATCAAACCGTTCGCCATCGCCGTCGTCATCGCACTTGCAACTGCCCTATTTGTTTTCCCAGTTCGCACCTGGCTCAATCAACGTGATGCGTTAGAAGCCAAGACAGCGGAATACGCGGCGTTCGAAGACATCGTCGAAGAAATGCAAGATCAGGTGAGCAACTTGCAGTCGCCCGCCGGCCTGCGCGACGCAATTCGAACCCAACTTGGCTACCTCTACCCAAATGAGCGACGCGTGCCGATGATGGATTTACCTGCGCTTTCCACCACCATGCCCGAGCGTTGGCCCTACACCGTTGTGTCCACCATTTTGATGCTGCGCACGCTGGACGTGGCCGCACAAGAAGCGCGCGGCCAGATCACGCTCGACCCGCTTGCCCCCTAATCAGGCACTTCCAACCCGCACTAACTAACCTACGACCAGTCGATTGATTGGAGCAGGCGTGGCAGGAAGCATTTTGGGTAATCGTGTCCTTCGCAAAGAGGACCCCAAATTTCTCACAACGGGTGGCGTCTATGTAGACGACCTGCACGACGAACCTCTGCTGGCGGGTGCACTGCACGCAACCTACGTTCGGTCAACTGTTGCCCACGCCAACATTCTTGGCATCGATGTTTCTGAAGCGCTGCTGGCCCCCGGCGTAGTTGCGATCTATACAGCCGCCGATCTTGGGCTGCAGCCAACGCCTGCAACATATAACCCAACCGCGTTGCGCACGTTGCTTGCAACAGAAAAGGTTCGCTACGTTGGCGAACCAATCGCAGTAATTCTCACCGAGCGCGCAGACCAAGGCGAAGACGCCACCGAACGAGTGATCGTCGATTACGAACCACTCGAAGTGCTGATCGATATCGAGCAAGCAATGGAAAGCAGCACGCTGATCTTTGAAGGCGTTGGTAGCAACATTGTGTTTGACACCACGGCACTGGGAATGCCAGACCTCACCGGCGATGATTTGTTCGCTGACTGCGAAGTTGTTGTTCGTGGCCGTTTTGTAAACCAACGCGTAGCACCGTGCCCACTAGAAGTGCGCGGTTCGGCAGCGGTGTGGGACACAAACGGACGACTGATCCAGTGGCTGTCTACTCAGGGTGCGCAAGGCGCACGCGACACCATCTTGGCCGCAAATGGTCTACAACTTGGGCAGGCGCGAATCATTACGCCCGATGTTGGCGGCGGCTTCGGCGCAAAAATTGGCGCATACCCCGAAGAAATTTTGCTTGGAAAAATCTCGGCCAAAGCAGGTCGCCCAATTCGCTGGCATGAAACACGAAGCGAGTCGATGGTTGCGCTCGGCCACGGCCGCGCACAAATTCAGTACATCAGCATTGGTGGTTCACGAGATGGAAAAGTAAGCGCCTACCAACTGAAAGTGCTGCAGGATTCGGGCGCCTGGGTAGACGTGGGTGCAATTCTTGCCCCATTCATGACTAGGCCAATGGCTTCTGGCGTATACGACATTCCCAAGATTGAAGTTCGCACTATTTCGGTAGCGACAAACACCACCCCAACCGTGCCGTACCGAGGCGCGGGGCGGCCAGAAGCAACGGCGGCAATTGAGCGCGCAATGGACTTGTTTGCATTAGAGATCGGCAAGGACGCGGCCGAAGTACGCCGCATCAACCTCATTAGCAAATTTATGGAACCTCACACCACCGCGATTGGCCAAACATACGACGTTGGCGATTACGAAGTTTCGCTGGACAAAGCGCTGCAGGTTGCCAATTACAAACAATTGCGTGCCGATCAAGCTGCTCGCCGCGCAAGCGGCAGCAACAAACAACTCGGCATTGGTGTCAGTGTGTACGTAGAAATTACGGGTGGCACTACGCCGGGAGAAGTTGCAAAGATTGAAATCACTCCGGAGGGACGCGCAGTTGTGTACACCGGCACTTCCCCACATGGCCAGGGTCATGTCACCTCGTGGTCGATGATTGCATCCGAACAAACGGGCATCGACATGAACGACATCGATGTTGTCTGGGGTGATACAGATTTGATTCCCGTTGGCGGCGGCACCATGGGTTCGCGCTCGCTGCAACAAGGCGGCGCTGCCGTGCATGTTGCCGCAATCGAATTAGTCGAGCAGGCACGCAAACATGCGGCACGGCTGCTGGAAGCAAACGAAGCCGACGTGGTATTCGACAAAGACAACACGGCGTTCCACGTTGCGGGAACCCCAGCAGTTGCAAAAACGTGGGCCGATCTATCTACTGCTTTGTTGGGCGACGGCGGACTCGTGCAGGAAACAACATTCACTGCAGGCGGCCCAACATTTCCATTTGGCGCGCACGTTTCGGTTGTCGAGGTAGACATCGAAACGGGCCGAGTGCAACTTATTCGACACGTTGCATGCGACGATGCTGGCGTTGTGCTTAACCCACTCATTTTGGATGGGCAGATTCACGGCGGCGTTGCCCAAGGTGCCGCGCAAGCACTGTTGGAAGAAGTTGCCTACGACCAAGACGGCAACCCAATCACCTCCAACTTGGCCGACTACGGGTTTATCTCCGCCGCCGAATTGCCAAGTTTTGAAGTGGTGCACATGGAAACCCCAACTCCACGCAACCCACTTGGCGCAAAAGGGATTGGTGAATCGGGCACCATCGGATCGACCCCCGCAGTGCAATCTGCAGTAGTCGACGCGGTTTCACACCTCGGTGTGCGTCACATCGATATGCCAGCAACGTCAGAGCGTGTGTGGCAAGCGATTAACGCAGCGCGCAAGTAATCAACGCAGATATCCCAACTGCTGAATAGCAACGCTGCAGTCATACAGTTGTGGCATGACCACATCACCATCTGCCCCATTTTCAGGCGCGCCAATCGTTGCCGAAAACCTTGTGCGTCACTTTGGTGATGTCAAGGCAGTAAATGGCATCAACCTCACCGTTAATGCCGGAGAGATCTTTGGTTTTCTCGGGCCAAACGGCGCAGGAAAAAGCACAGTGGTGCGCATGTTGACCACATTGCTTCGACCCACTTCGGGCAAGGCAATGGTTGCTGGCTTTGATGTGGCAAAAAACCCCGACGACGTTCGCCGCCGAATTGGTGTTGCGCTGCAAGATGCAGCTATCGACCCGCTGATGACCGGCACCGAACTTTTGCGACTGCAGGCAGTGTTGTACGGAATACCTGCCAACAAAATGAAGGCTCGTGCAAACGATTTGCTCGAGCGAGTTGGCCTTACCGCAGCCGCCGACAGACGCGTTGGCACATACTCGGGCGGTATGCGCAGGCGTCTAGACCTGGCCCTTGCACTCATCCATCAACCAACTGTGTTGTTTCTTGACGAGCCAACAACAGGCCTCGACCCAATGAGCCGAATTTCGCTGTGGGAAGAAGTGCGCCGTCTGAATAAAGAAGGCACCACCGTGATGTTGACCACCCAGTATTTGGAAGAAGCAGACCAACTTGCCGACCGCATTGCAATTATCGATCAGGGCAACATCGTGCGTGAAGGAAAGCCGCAAGAATTGAAAGCAAGCGTTGGCTTCCCCACCCTGCTTGTCACTGTTCCTAACGATCAGCTAGACCGAGCCAAGGCTGTGCTCGCTGCTTTTGGCGACATGCGCCCGACTGCAGAGGGAACACTTGGCGTTGGCTTGCGCGGCGGGGCCGAAGCAGTGACCGACGTAGTTCGCAAGATGGACGAGGCTTCGCTTCGCGTGCAGCACCTCGAACTGAATGAGCCAAGCCTCGACGACGTGTTCGCCGATGCAACTGGCCATCGACTTGAAGGCGCTAAAGCATGAGTGTTCTCGCCATGAGCGACCACACGGAAGTTACGCCGCACAGCTTTGGCTTGGCGGTTCGACAAACGGTCGCGATGGCCAAGCGTTCGACGCTCGAGATTTTTCGCCAGCCTGCTCTTGTTGCACCAAGCATGATCTTCCCCATCTTCTTTGCAGCGCTTGGCGCGTCGTCATTCGGCAAAACCACCGACCTTCCAGGTTTCCCAAAGGTTGATTCGTTCTTGCAGTTCTCTATTGCAGCAACAGTGGTGCAAGGCGTGTTGTTCGGTTCGGTCACGGGGGCTGCGGCACTGGCCACCGACATTCAGAACGGTTTCTTCGATCGGTTGTTGCTGTCTCCCACCACGCGAACAGGAATTCTGATTGGACGTCTTGCGGGCAGCGCAATTTTTGGTGCTCTACAAGCTGCCTTTTTTATTGCGGTGCTGTGGCCGTTCGGCGGAACAATTGAATCCGGTTTCATCGGTATAGCAATCATGGTTGTGAGTGGCGGAATTGTTGCGCTTGCCATTGGCGCACTGATGTCATCGGTTGCCATCCGCACCGGCTCGGCCGAAGCCGTGCAAGGTGCGTTTCCCCTTCTTTTCGTATTGCTCTTTTTCTCGAGCGCATTTTTCCCGCGCGAAACGATGACCGGCGCATATCGCAAGATCGCCGACTTCAACCCCATCTCGCACTTGGTTGAGGGCATGCGCGAACTTGTGCTCAGCGGTTACACCACTTCGGCGCTGATGAAGGCAATACTTATCCCGACCGCTGTGTGTATTGCCTCTATTTTGTTCGCGCAAACCGAACTTCGACGCAGATTGGCAGCCAAATGAATCAAACTATTCGCAGCTCTCGCGCAATGATGATTCGTGGCTTGTTGACCATCCGTCGTCTACCGTCCGCATTTTTCCCAAGCCTTGCAATGCCCGTCTTCACAATGATCGCGTTTGCAGGAACGTACTTTGCAATCACAAAGATTCCCGGCTTCCCCACCGATCGTTCGGTCAACTGGTTCTTGCCACTTGGCATTTCCTTCGGCTCGGCCTTCAGCGGTATCGGAATGGGCTTTTCAACTATCCGCGACATAGAAACTGGCTTTTACGACCGACTACGCATGTCGCCCACCTCGCGACTCTCGCTGATTACAGGGCCACTGTTCACCGCATGGATCCGTTCACTCATGCTCTGCGCATTCGTCATTCCGTTCGGAGTTGCGCTTGGCGCACGCTTCACGGGAGGTCTGCTCGGGGTCTTGGCTCTTGTGGTTGCATCGCTTGGTATCTCCACCATTTCTCTTGGGTGGGGTTTGGGTCTTGCCTATCGATTCCGTGACATGCGCGGCGCTGCCGTTATGCAGTTAACGATGTTCATCGTGCTCTATCTCTCCACTGCGCAAATGCCTTTGCCTCTTTTGCAGGGCTGGTTACATGCGGTTGCCCGAGTAAACCCAGTGACCAACATCTTGCGCCTTGCCCGCGAAGGGCTTGTCAATACCACGTCTCCTGATTACCTCAGCTGGAACAACACGTGGGGCGGCTTGCTCGCCATTGTGCTCATGGCCACACTGACATTGATATTTGCAGGGCGCGGCTTACGTACACTTGATAAGTGAAATGACTCGATCAAAGTTTTTCATTCGCAGTTTTATTGCTGCTCTTCTTTCATTCTCCGGGTTGCCACTGCACGGCACATCTGCCGCCCCGCTTGTTTCGGCGGAGCGCCCAGCAGTCGCCCTTAACGCAACTGTTCGCATTGTTGACGGCAAGTTTGGGCGCGCAAATATCGTGGTGCAATTTGGGGGTACCGCAACCATTATCAATAAGGATGCGGTTGCTTACGACCTCAAAGTTGGCGCCACCAAAGTAACTGTTCGAGCCAATGGGACGAGAACGATTCCCCTCCCACAACGCGGCGTTTTTTCCATTATCTGCGCCAAAGTGCCTGCACTGCGAGCAACACTTACCGTCAAGTAACTCATACCCAAAATCTGCTCTTTGGAAATTTTGCCAGAGTGGGTAATGATATGCAGCAGGGCAAGCGTGCAATTCATTTATCGCACGTTTTTACTACGACATATAGGGGGACTTGATGAAAGTCAGTATCACCGTCAACGGAACTGCGACCGAAAGCGACGTGGAACCGCGAACACTTCTTGTTCATTACCTGCGAGAGCATCTCGAGCTCACTGGAACAAATGTTGGTTGCGATACCTCTAGTTGTGGAGCGTGCACTGTACATCTCAATGGAGAGGCAGTGAAAAGTTGCACCATTCTTGCGGTGCAGGCTGATGGAACTTCTGTAAAGACCATCGAAGGAATGAGCATCAATGGCGAAATGCATCCGATGCAACAAGCATTCATGGAAAATCATGGCTTGCAGTGCGGATATTGCACACCTGGAATGGTGATGGCCGCCGTTGGCTTACTCAACGAAAACCCAAACCCAACCGAAGATGAAGTTCGGTTTGGCCTTGAAGGCAACCTGTGCCGTTGCACTGGTTACCACAACATTGTGAAGTCTGTTCTTGCTGCAGCAAAGAAATAGGAGACGATCATGACAATGACCGAGAACCACACCAACACCGTCATCGGTACTCGCATGTTGCGCCGGGAAGACCCGGCACTGCTCACCGGCGAAGGTAAGTACACCAACGATCTCAACATCCCCGGTGCTTTACACCTTGCAGTACTTCGTTCGCCCTATGCGCACGCAAAGATCATCAGCATCGACACCTCCGCTGCAAAGGCGTTGCCAGGTGTTATTGCGGTGTACACAGGTGCCGAGCTTGCCTCCGAATGGGCTGGCCCTATGCCATGCGCATGGCCAGTAACACCGGATATGAAAAACCCAGCCCACTTCCCGCTTGCCGTTAGCAAGGTGTGTTACGTGGGCGATGGCGTCGTTGCAATTTTGGCAACCAGCGAAACTGCATCGCGCGACGCGCTCGATCTGGTGGACGTTCAATACGAACCACTCAAAGCAGTAGTCGACGTCGAAGAGGCGCTGAAAGACAACATCGTCATTCACGACGAACTGGGCACGAACAAGAGCTATACCTGGCCGCTGCTTGTTGAAGAAACTCCTGGCTGCGTTGAAGAGGCATTCAAAAAAGCCAAATACACCGTGAGCGAACGCTACGTTCAGCAGCGACTTCTGCCAATGGCCATGGAACCAAGGGCTGTTGCTGCGGTTCCTCAACCATTTGGTGGCGACATCACGCTGTACTCATCCACTCAAGTGCCACACATTTTGAAAGTCATGACGGCACTAACGTTGGGAATTCCCGAACATCAAGTTCGCGTTGTCGCACCAAGCGTCGGTGGTGGGTTTGGCTCGAAACTTAATGTGTATGCAGAAGAATTGCTATGTGTTGCGCTATCGCGCAAGCACAAACTTCCCGTTCGTTGGGTTGAAGAACGTACCGAAAACTCGCAAGCAACCATTCACGGCCGCGGCCAAGTGCAATATGTGGAACTAGCAGCCGACGAGCAGGGCAAGCTCACCGCAGTACGCGTTCGCATTATTGGCGACATGGGTGCTTACCTGCAGTTGGTAACGCCAGGTGTGCCAATTCTTGGCGCGTTCCTCTATGCAGGTGTCTACGACATTCCAAAGGCGTATGACTTCAGTTGCACCAGCGTGTTCACAACGCTCACGCCAACTGATGCGTACCGTGGTGCAGGTAGGCCGGAAGCAACTTACGCAATCGAATGCGCAATGGACGCACTCGCACGCGAGATGAATATTGATCCGTTCGAATTGCGCAAGCGCAATTTCATTCAAAAAGAACAATTTCCGTACACCGCATTTAGCGGGCTCACTTACGACTCTGGCGATCACCTGCTGGCAGCAGATAAGGCAGCGGGCATTGCCGACTACGCGGGTATTCGCGCAAAACAAGCCAAACAGAACGTGCCAGGCGCCAAGAAACTGCTGGGTATCGGTATGAGTTCGTACTTCGAGATGTGCGGGCTTGCACCATCTCGCGTCTTGGCGTCGCTCAACTACGGCGCAGGTGGATGGGAAGCGGCAACTGTTCGGGTGTTGCCAACTGCAAAAGTACAAGTGGTCACCGGCACCTCCCCTCACGGGCAAGGCCACGAAACTTCATGGGCAATGATCGCTTCAGAAAAGTTGGGCATTCCGCCGGAAGATATCGACGTCTTGCACAGCGATACCGCAATTGCGCCACTTGGTTTGGACACCTACGGTTCGCGCTCGCTTCCCGTGGGCGGCGTGGCAGTTGCAGGTGCATGCGACAAAGTGATTGATAAGGCCAAACTCATTGCGGCACACCAATTGGAATGCTCTGCCGACGACTTGGAGTTTGCCGGCGGCATCTTCAGCGTCAAGGGCTCGCCAGACCGAGCAGTGCCAATCGCAGCACTTGCGTTCGCCGCGTTTACGGCGCACAACTTGCCCGATGGCCTCGAGCCAAACCTCGAAGCGCAATATACCTACGACCCGCCAAACTTCTCGTGGCCATTCGGCACGCACATGGCGGTAGTGGAAGTAGATGTCGAGACGGGAAAAATTGAGGTGCTGAAGTATGTGGCAGTTGATGATTGCGGGGTGCAAATCAATCCGCTCATCGTTGAAGGCCAAGTGCACGGAGGAGTCATTCAAGGGCTCGCACAAGCGTTGTTCGAAGAAGCCGTGTACGACGAAGACGGCAACTTGAAGACAACGACTCTTGCCGAATACTTAGTGCCGGCAGCGTGCGATGTGCCTCCAGTGACCACCGCTCACACCGTCACACCTTCTCCAACTAACCAACTTGGTGTGAAGGGAATTGGCGAAGCAGGCACAATCGGTGCCGCGCCAACCATCATCAACGCAATCATCGACGCATTATCCAGCCTTGGCGTAAAACACATGCCAATGCCAGCCTCGCCACAAACCGTGTGGCGCGCAATCCAATCGGCAAAGAAGTAAGGGAGCAACCGTGATACCTGCAGCATTTGATTACAAACGAGCATCGTCGGCAGCCGAGGCAATTTCGCTCGTCGGTCAGTACGGCGACGAGGCCAAGTTCTTGGCCGGCGGTCATAGCCTGATCCCACTCATGAAACTGCGTTTGGCGCAGCCATCCATGTTGATCGACATCGGTCGCATCACCGACCTCTCCTACATCAAGGATGCTGGTGACCACATTGCAATTGGTGCGCTAACACGGCACATGGATGTAGAGAAATCTGAGTTAGTGAAAAAGCACATTCCCCTGCTTGCTCATGCAGCAGGCCATGTTGGCGATGCCCAGGTTCGACATCGCGGCACCATTGGCGGTTCGCTCGCCCACGCCGACTCGGCAAGTGATTTGCCAGCAACCACCCTTGCTCTCGGTGCAACGTATGTCGCTCAGGGACCAAATGGCGAACGCACCATTGCTGCAAAAGATTTCTATAAGGGGTTTCTTGAAAGCGCACTTGCAGCCGACGAAATGCTCACAGAAATTCGCGTGCCAAAGATTTCTGGCGGCAGTTACGGTTTTGAGAAATTCAATCGACGTGCGCAGGACTGGGCAATCGTTGGTGTTGCAGCATGGCGCAGCAACGGCAGCTCGGGCATCGCGCTTGTAAACATGGGTTCAACGCCAATCCTCGCAGTAAGTGCCAGCAATGCACTCAATCAGGGTGCGTCCATCGCCGATGCTGCCGAACTTGCTGCCGCAGAAGCCGAACCACAAAGCGACTTGAATGCCTCAAGTGACTACCGAATCCATCTTGCGAAGGTCTTGGTGCGCCGAGCACTTGAAAACGCTTCCAAATAGCACGGCAATACAATTGAGCCCTTGACGCTCGGCACCACTCTCCAACGCAAACCTGCTCAAACCCGAGCCATATCGGTTGCTTTCTATTGCGCAATATTTCTTTGGTCTGTACGGCAGTTTGGCATTCCTGTCGACCGAATTGCCGTCGTTGCATGGATTTTGCTGGCATTCATTTTTGCAAACGTAGGCAAGCCATGGCGTGAACAAACCAACATGTTGCGCGACTGGTCGATTTTTGCGGTGATGCTGTTCGCATATGAATACAGCCGCGGGCTGGCCGATCAACTTGGCAGACCAATCTCGTACACATTTGTGCGCGATATAGACCGGCTGCTCTTCTTTGGTACCGATCCAAACGTGTGGATGCAGCAACGCCTCAACATTGAGCGAACATTGAGCTGGTACGAATATCCCCTAGCACTCACCTACATGTCGCACTTCATCTTTCCCGTGGGTGTTGCAGTGGTGTTGTGGTGGATTAGTCGCGAACTATGGGTTCGATACATCCGTCGATTGAGCATTTTGTTTTTAACGTCGTGCCTCGTATTCGCTGCATTTCCGGTTGCTCCGCCTTGGCTCGCCGCCAAAGAGGGCTATCTTGAACCCATCTCTCGCATTACGGCACGCGCATGGGGCCGAATGGGCATCGATGCAGTATCCAAGTTGTTCGACAGAGGAACGGCCATCACCAATCCGTATGCCGCAATGCCGTCGCTTCACGCCGCGTGCGCATTGTTGGTGGTGGTGTTCTTTTTTCCTGCGCTTAGCTGGTGGCTGCGAAGCGTGGCGCTTGTGCTTCCCATTGCAATGGCAATTTGCCTTGTCTACTTCGGAGAGCACTATGTGGCCGACATCATTGCTGGCTGGTTGGCAGTGTGGTTTTCTTGTTGGGCCGCCACCAAGTGGGAGCGCAGGAAAGTAAGCGTTTAGAACGTAATTTGCGCAGCGCCTCGGGAGCCAACATACGGAGCAAAATACTTTGCCCGAATTTCGTTATGCAGCGCATTCTCGTCGTATTCACGCCAACCGGCAACATCGTCGAACTCGGCAACGATGAGATAGTCGGCATTCGTAGGCACGCTTACACCCATGTCGGCTCCGCATCGATAACTGCGAATGGACGGAATGTGTTTCACCATTTCTTGTAACACCGGAGTGACCACATCGCCGTAATTCGGTGGTGTTTTGTCATTCCAGAAAAGAGCGACGACATGTTGCAGCATTAGAGCAATCCTCCGTAAGCGCCACCATCAACTGGTAAGTGAGTGCCGGTGACGAATTTGGCTTGCTCACTACACATAAATGCAACCACATTGCCGAAGTCTGTTGGGCTGCCAAGCGCACCTGCCGGAATGCCGGCGGATGCACCTTCGAGCGACTCGCCATAGATCTGCTTAATGCGGTCTGTGGCGTGCGAACCAGGCTGCACCGAATTTATTGTGACACCGTCTGCAGCAACTTCTGTTGCAACGGTTTTCAAAAATGCAGTGAGCCCCGCGCGCGCAGTATTCGACAAAATGAGGTTTGCAATTGGCTGTCGAACAGACGTTGAAGTGATTGCCACGACACGCCCCCACTTGCGGGCCTGCATTTCGGGAACAACCAGCTTTGTCATGGCAATTGTTGCCAACATGCTGCGTTCGTTTGCCGAAATGTAAGCCTCTACTTCGGTGCTGGCGAAGTTGCCAGGGGGCGGGCCGCCGCCATTGGCAACCAAGATGTCGATATGACCAAGGATTGCTGTTGCTTGGCGCACGAAATCTTGTGCACCTGCAACCGTGGAAACATCGGCGACGATGCCAACACAACCGTTGCCAATACGCGCGGCAGCGTCGAGTACACGCTTCTTATCGCGACTACAAATAACTACGCGTGCACCCTCGTTGGCAAGTGCCTGCGCGCTTGCGAAACCAAGCCCCGCAGAGCCCGCGGCTACGGCAGCGGTACGGCCCGAAATACCAAGATCCATCGGGAAAACGCTACTGCCCAAGTGCTACGGTGGTGCGAGTTAGGTGGTGGGAAACCCATGAGTGGGTATCAACAAGACGAGCGTTTTCTGGACGCAATCGCGGACGCCGAACCCTATGCGTATTGGCTGGACGACGTTGACGAGCCAGATTCCAACCCCATGTTGGTGCACGACGACACGTGCGACCTCTGCATCATTGGCGGTGGATACACGGGCCTCTGGACGGCGATTTTGGCCAAGGAGCGCAACCCCGAACGCGACGTTGTACTCATCGATGCCCACGAGGTGGGCTCTGCAGCAAGCGGTCGCAACGGCGGCTTCATGGACTCCAGCCTCACTCACGGAATTGCCAACGCTCAGCAACGCTTCCCCAAAGAAGTTGGCTTGCTCGAGGACTTGGGGCTTGAAAACCTCAACCAAATTGAAGCAGCGATCAAGCGTTACAACATCGATTGCGACTTCGAACGCAACGGAGTAATTGAAATTGCCAGCACGCGCCACAGCAACAACTATTTGGACGAACTGCGCGAGGACTACGACCAACTTGTCGAATTAGGCCACAAAGTGGAATGGCTCGACGAACAAGCAGTGCGCAAAGAAGTGAACTCACCGATTTTTACCGGCGGCATGTGGTGCAAAGACACTGCGGCATTGGTAGACCCAGCGCGATTGGTGTGGGGCTTGAAGCGCGCCGCAGAATCGTTGGGTGTGCGAATTTATGAAGACACACGCGCAACAGGGCTCGACTATTCGGGCAGCGGTGTAGTTGTCGACACTCCCCTGGCAAAAATCAAAGCAAAGCGTGTTGCGCTAGCAACCAATGCATTCAAGCCGTTGCTCAAACGATTGCGCAATTACATCGCACCCGTATACGACTATTGCCTCACCACCGAGCCGCTTACGCCCGCACAACTTGCAAGTCTTGGCTGGCACAACCGCCAAGGTTTGTCCGACATCTCCAATCAGTTTCACTATTACCGACTGACGGAAGACAACCGCATTCTGTGGGGTGGCTACGACGCCGTGTACTTCTTTGGCGGCAAAATGAGCACCGACCTCGAGTCTCGCCCAGAGACGTGGGCAAAACTTTCGCAACACTTCTTCGAAACGTTCCCGCAACTTGAAGGTGTGCGCTTTTCGCATGCATGGGGCGGCGCAATCGATACCTGCAGCAGGTACAGCGTCTTCTGGGGCACTGCAATGCGCGACCGCGTGGGTTACGCCATTGGCTACACCGGCCTTGGCGTGGCAAGTTCGCGCTTCGGTGCCGAAGTCATGCTCGACTTGTTAGACGGGCGAAAGACGCAAGCAACCAAAACACAATTCGTCCAGAGCAAACCGCTTCCCTTCCCGCCCGAGCCATTTCGATTTATTGGCATTCAGGCCACTCGTTGGGCGCTCAACCGCGAGGACCGCACAGGCAACCGAAACCTCTGGCTACGCACCATGGATCGCATGGGTTTGGGCTTCGATTCCTAACCATTTCGCGCCTAGCCTGAGCGCATGACATTTGTAGGGCTCACGTCCGTGAGCGAGGTGCGCAATGCGCTTGGGGCACAAAGTTATTTGGCCGACGAGGGCTTAGCCACGGCAGTTTTTCTAGCGCTGTCATTGCAACGACCACTGCTGCTTGAAGGCGAAGCCGGCGTGGGCAAAACCGAACTTGCAAAAGTGATTTCGGCAATGACCGGCGGCGAACTCATTCGTCTGCAGTGCTACGAAGGAATTGACGCCTCCCAGGCCGTGTACGACTGGGACTACTCACGCCAGTTGCTACATCTGCGTGCCGCCGAGGCAAGCGGTGAAGCCAAAACAAAAAATGCCGATGCCTTAGAGGGCGAACTGTACAACGAGCGTTTTTTGATTAAGCGCGCGCTACTTCGCGCAATCGACAATCGCGATACTCCTGCCGTGTTATTGATCGATGAAATCGACCGCGCCGACGATGAATTCGAGGCATACCTACTTGAGGTGCTGTCCGATTTTCAGATCACCATCCCAGAATTGGGCACGTACCGGGCAACCACACCGCCAATTGTCATCCTCACTTCCAACCGCACGCGCGACGTACACGACGCGCTCAAGCGCCGCTGCCTCTACCACTGGGTCGATCACCCATCGTTCGAGCGTGAAGTCGCTATTGTTCGCCTGCGCGTTCCGCAAGCAACCGAATCGTTGGCGCGGCAAGTTGCTGCGGCGGTCGAGTCGATGCGTTCACTGAACTTGTACAAGCCACCCGGAGTTGCCGAAACCATTGACTGGGCAACCGCGCTTGGCCAACTTGGCGTGAGCGAACTTGATGAAGCAACCGTGGCGGCAACATTAGGCACCGTCCTCAAATATCGCGAAGATCACGAACGCGTGCGCGAGCAAGGCATTGCGCAGTTGGTGAAACAAGCATTCGACCGAGGGCTGCTCAACAGCTAGTCGCTCTTGGCGGCAGCACACCTTTATGACTGCCGAAAACATTGCCATCTCGTTTGCCCGAGTGCTTCGCGGCGCGGGTGTTGCCGTACCTCTCGACTCGGTGCTTACCTTCGTGCAGGCACTCGAAGTTGTTTCACTCGAGCACCGCGAAGATGTGTTTTGGGCAGGGCGCGCGACACTCGTTCGCAAGCCAGAAGATCATGGCGTGTTCGATCGAGCATTTGCCGTGTTCTGGGAACAGCGCCAGGCAGGCCACGTGCCAGACGAAGAACCCCCACAAAAAATCACACTGCTCATTGATGACGAAGACGATGGTGCAGACAAAGCGCCCGAGGCAGTCGACGACAACCCAACCCTGACACTTCGTTTTTCGGCAACGGAAACATTAAGAGAAAAAGACTTTGCGGAATACAGCGATGACGAACTGCACGAGTCGCAACGTTTAATGCAACAGCTTCGACTTGCTGGCCCACCACGCACCTCCCTGCGGTTGCGAAATTCGCGCAGGCGCGGTTCACGCCACGACTTGCGAAGAACAGTGCGCGCATCGATCACTCATGGCGGCGAACCAATTCAGTTGTTGTGGCGCGAACCAGGTGAAAAGCAACGCCGTCTTGTGGTGCTGCTCGACATTTCGGGAAGCATGGAGCCATACGCGCGCGCACTATTGCGATTCATGCACGCGGCAGTTGTTGGCCGACAACGAGTTGAGGCTTTTGCATTTGGCACGCGCCTCACCCGCCTAACGAAAGAACTTGCAAACAGAAACCCAGACAAGGCGTTGCAGCGCGCCTCGGCGCAAGTGCCGGACTGGAGTGGCGGCACACGCCTTGGCGAAAGCATGAAGAAGTTCAACGACACGTGGGGCGTGAGGGGCATGGCGCGCGGTGCCATAGTTGTGATTCTTTCCGACGGCTGGGACAGGGGCGAACCAGCAGTGCTTGCAGAGCAAATGAAGCGCCTGCAGCGCGTTGCGCATCGTGTTGTGTGGGTAAACCCGCTGAAAGTGACGCCGGGTTATGCACCCCTCGCCCGCGGAATGGCAGCCGCACTGCCATACATCGACGAGTTTGTCGAGGGCCACTCCATGGCGGCCCTGGAGCAACTTACACGGGTCATTTCCCACGATTGACTAGTACCTATGCGCGACCTACTGAACGACATCGATCGCTGGAAGAGCGAAGGCAAACGCATTGCCCTTGCACGCGTGGTTGATATTGAAGGCTCGGGCCCGCGCGACCCTGGTGCGGCAATGGCCGTCAACCAAGACGGCGAAGTTGTTGGCTCTGTAAGTGGCGGTTGTGTCGAAGGTGCTGTTGTTGCCGAGGCACTTGGCATGTTGAACGGCGACAACCAACCGCGTCTTGTCACATTTGGTTACTCGGACGACGAGGCGTTTGCCGTTGGATTGACGTGTGGCGGCATTATCCATCTCTTCTTGCAACCACTTACCTGGTAATCGACGTGTCGCTCTACCCTCTTTTTGCACAACGCACGCGCGAAAACAAACCGGTTGCACTTGTGACAGTGATCGACGGGCCAAACATCGGCGCAATGATGTTGATCGCGCCCGGAATGGATACGCAAGGAACACTTGGCGATTCCGAACTAGATCGCGTTGTTGCTCGCGACACGATTGGCGAAATTGAAGCGGGACGCACCAGCGTTCGGCATTACGGGCCAAACGGCCAAATAACTCCCGAGGATTTGTTAGACACGCCAACGGTGCGCGTGTTTATTGATGCATTTGCGCCACCACCAGTGATGTGGATTTTTGGCGCAGTCGATTTCACTGCCGCGCTTGCCCGCGTTGCCAAAGTTCTTGGCTATTACGTAGTGGTATGCGATGCGCGCGAGGTGTTTGCGACACGCCGCCGTTTCCCCATGGCCGACGAAGTACTGGTGTCATGGCCGGCACCACTGCTTGCAAGCCGAGGCAGCGACCTCGGGCCTCGCGACGCGGTATGCATCCTTACTCACGACCCAAAGTTTGATGTGCCAGCCATTCAGGGCTCACTTGCTACAAACGTCGGATATATCGGCGTGATGGGCAGCCGTAAGACACACGCCAAACGCCTCGAGCGGCTTGCCGAAGTTGGCGTGCATGAAGCAAAAGATTTGGATCGATTGCTTTCGCCAATTGGCCTCGACATCGGTGCTCGCACTCCCGAAGAAACCGCGATTTCGATTTGTTCAGAAATTATTGCTCGACGCACTGGCAGAAATGCCCCGTCGCTTCGTGATAGTAACGGCCCTATTCACCGTTAGCTATGCAATGGGGTCGGCGAACCGAACCCATGACGCAATTCGATCCTCCATCACGTGCAACTCCACGCTGCGACCGCTGTATGGAGTGTGCAAAATTGCGGTGTCGATGCCGAGGTAAATCGAGATATGGCCAGGCCTCCAAATAATGTCGCCCGGCTGTGCGTAACGAGCCTTGATTTGTTTCGCGCTTGAAAATTGCGATGTAGAGCCTCGCGGCAATCCAACACCTGCGCTCGACCACGCAAACGCCACGAGCCCCGAACAATCCAACGCCACGTCGGCCTGCGCACCATTCGCTTTGTACGGAACACCCAACTGCGTAAGGCCGGCCATCAACGCGCGTTGATGCGCAACATCTGCACCGCGCCAAGCGCGCTGCATTGAACGCACGTCTAAACCAAGGAAGTTGGCCACCTGCACGGCCAGGTCATCGGCAAGCGAAAGATACAGGTCGTAGGCGTCCAAGTCGCGTTTGTCGGCAAATTTGTCGATCGCTACGAGCGCCTTGCTTGCGCCTGCAACAATCAGCGCCTCCTGCTCGTCTCCCATGCGTGCCGCGTCTGCAGGGCTTGTCAACGCGCCTACCGTGGCAACGGCGAGCACCAGGGCAACTACGAGCCGGCGGAAGCGAGCCAATCGGGGATGTGGATATGCGCAAGTAAGGGTCATGGTGAGGGGTTTGCCACGGGTACCTGTCTGGGCCGGGGGGCGGACCAGATCGCGGTGCGAAAAATCGCTATGTGACGACTGGATTACAGTATATGTAACCAAATCGTAATATTTGGGGATCCTGCCAAACCCTGTAAACATAAGGCTTATGGCCGCATCATCGCCCGAACGCGGCACCCTCGCAGTGCTGCTCGCGGCAGGAGCGGGCACCCGGTTTATCGGACCAACACACAAGCTGCACGCAATAGCGCGGGGCCGACAAGTGTGCGCCTGGGCGCTTCAAGCATTGCTCGAATCCTCTGTTGGCCCTGTGCTGATTGTTGAAGGGGCAACGCCAATCCAGTTGCCTCCCGACTTAAGTAAGGCCGCTCTCGCTTCTTTGGAAACATGGGGCGCGCCAACACATGTGCACAACCCCCACTGGTTGTCGGGGTTGGCAAGTTCGGTGCAGTGTGCCGTTGCTCACGCCCAGTCGCTACACATGGAAAACATTGTTTTTGGTTTGGCCGATCAACCATGCGTAACCGCGCAATCTTGGCGAGATGTTGCGCACGCCTCTGCCCCGCTGGCAGTTGCAACGTATGCAGGCAATCGCGGCAACCCTGTAAAAGTGCACGCCGAATTGTGGGCTCAGCTGCCATCCACCGGCGACGAAGGCGCGCGAAACCTATTGCGCGTTCACCATCAACTGGTGCAAGAAGTAGCCTGTTCTGGTTCGGCACTGGATGTTGACACGGTCGAAGACCTCGCCCGCGCTGAAGCATTACTCACCGAATATCAAGCAACGTAAAACAATCGGAGCCGCAATGGACCTCAATCATCAATTCACCGTGAATGTTCCAATCGACGAGGCATGGGTCATTCTCACCGACCTAGAGCGCATTGCGCCATGCCTGCCAGGCGCACAACTCACCGAGATTGAAGGCGATACCTATCGCGGTCAAGTAAAGATCAAAGTAGGCCCGATCTTGGCTCAATTCAAAGGTCAGGCAAGTTTTCTTTCGCGCGATGATGTTGCGCACAAGGCATCTCTGAAAGGCGAAGGCCGCGACACAACCGGCAAGGGCAACGCCTCTGCTGTCATCACCGCCGAACTCACTTCGGTTTCACCAACATCAACCACCTGCACCGTGCACACCGACCTCACCATCTCCGGCAAGGTTGCACAGTTTGGCCGCGGCGCACTTGCCGACGTAAGCGACAAACTGCTTGCACAATTTTCCGAAAATCTCAACCAACTCATCACTGGTGCACCTGCACCGAGCACACCAGCAACCGCCGTTGCTGCTGCACCAGTTGAAGCCGCAGCGCCTGCACCAAGCGAGAAGCCAGCAATTCGAATTATCAATAGCCCAGAAGTTGCGCCGTTGGACTTGCTCGAAACCGCAGGCGCACCAATTCTGAAACGCGCAATTCCTGCGCTCATTGCTGTTGTTGCTGTGGTTGCCGCGCTTGTCTATATTTTCTAACGCGCCAACACCCGCCGACATTGCTCGCATCACCGAGTTGCTCGGGCGTGTTCCTCAAGGCAATTTCCAAGTTGTTGTACGCACCCGCACTGGCGACCCGGTGGTGTTGTACAACCACCCGCTGCTTGCAGACGGCACACCAATGCCAACGCGCTACTGGCTTGTTGGCGAAACCGAGACGGTGCAGGCTGGTCGCCTAGAAGCAGAAGGCGGCGTGAACACCGCAGAAGCCGAAGTAGACCCGGCCGCGCTTGCCGCTGCACACGTTAAATACGCGGAGGAACGCGACGCCAGCATTCCCGCCGATCACACAGGCCCTCGGCCATCTGGCGGTGTGGGCGGCACTCGTATTGGCGTGAAGTGCCTCCATGCCCACTTGGGTTGGTGGCTTGCAGGCGGCGAGGACCCAGTTGGCGATTGGGTGGCTGCCAAGTTGGGCACGTCACGCAGCGACTACATCGTGAGTAAGCCGCGCAAGGTTGTCACTTCTCCACTTGCAGCAATCGACATCGGAACCAACTCCACCAACTTGTTGATCGCCAACCCCGACGGATCCGAATTGGTTCGCGAAGTGCACGTAACTGGGTTGGGGCGCGGCGTGGTGCACAGCAACCAATTGCAGCCCGACGCAATTGAGCGCACAATAAATCGGCTGCAGCAATACAAAGCGCTCATCACCCAACACGGGTGTGGCTTCGTGCGAGTAACAGCCACCGAAGCATGCCGACGCGCAACCAACTCTGCAGTATTTCTCGATGCAGCCGAACAAGTTCTTGGCACTCGCCCCGAAATCATTGCGGGCGAAACCGAAGCGCGTCTGGCTTTTGCCGGCGCCATTTCTCACTTCCCCGCCCACGATGGCACCACGCTGGTTATCGACATCGGCGGCGGCAGTACCGAAGTGATGATTGGCGACACGCAGTTTCGACACGCCATGAGTTTCCCTGTTGGCACTGTTGTTCTTACTGAAAGCGAATTGCATCACGACCCACCAAAACCTGAAGAACTGACGAACGCCATTGGACTCGTCACCGACTTCATGGACGACTTGTTGCGCGAACACCCCGACGTTGCCCATGCAACTCGCGTCATTGGCGTGGCCGGCAGCATCGTCACTATTGCCGCCGTCGAAATTGGCCTGCAGCAATTTGATGCATCCAAGTTGCACGGCCACAGCATGTCCAGAGGCGACGTAGAAGAAGTGTTCCGCACGCTGGCCACCGAAAAGCTTGCCGACCGCAAGCACAACCCCGGCCTTCCTGCCGACCGAGCCGATGTGATTGTGGGCGGCTGCTGCGTGCTTGTCGGCATTATGCGCCGCCTGCACCTTGCCGAAATCACTGTCTCGGTGAATAACTTGCTCGACGGCGTCATTGCGCAAGAATTGAGCGCGCCATGACTCTCCCCAAGCCAAGCATTGTGCATCCAGCCGGCGCAGTTACCCAATCACCCCTGCGCCTGTACGCAAAACGCGTCATGCTGCGCCCGCTCATCGCGCAAGATTTTGAGGCCTTCAGCGAGGTTCGTATTCGCAACGCAAGTTGGCTCACCAAATGGGAACCCCTCGTGCCCCGCAACACCACCGACCCGGCGCACAACCGCGAAGCATTTGCTAATCGTTGCACCGTGCGCGACCGCGACCGACAACTGGGCAGCAGCTACACCTTCGGCATGTTTGTCAACGGCTCGCTGGCAGGCGAAGTAAACCTCAACAATGTTGTGCGCGGTGCGCTGCAGTGCGCAACTATCGGCTACTGGATCGACGAGTCCCGTGCGGGCAACGGTTACACAGCCGAAGCAGTCGTCCTTATCTCCAAGTTTGCTTTCGAGCAACTGAAATTGCATCGCGTCGAAATCTGCATCATTCCCCGCAATACAAATAGTCGGCGAGTGATGGAAAAGATTGGCCTGCGCGAAGAAGGGCTTGCGGAACGTTTTCTAGAGATCAATGGCGTGTGGGAAGACCACGTTCGCTACGGATTCACTTATGAAGAATGGCTTGAGCGCAAAGACGAACTTGGCGCCAACTGGCTAGAGCGTTAAGCAATATCCCGCAGGTGTTCAATTTCTTTCACACGCTGCTTGCGTATCACACTGCGCCTTTTCCATTCCTTCGTCTTCCAATGCTTGAACGTTGGCCGACGCGATAATTCGCGACCAACTTGCGCATCGTGGTGATGGATGGGCTTCCATTCGGGGCCTGGATCGATCACATCGTCTGGTTCAACTCCGTGGCTCACCAAATCGGCCACAAGGTGCAACTCCGAGTTAACTCGATGTCGTTCGTTGTGGGCGTGTGCCCGAATCTCCACCTTTGGTGGCAACACCGTCTCCCGATGTTTGTGACGCTTGCTCATTGCTTCCCCCGCCTTTCGTGTTGGTAACACTGACGAATTCCACTGGCTTGCTCTCTGAACTGAAACTTACACCTTCAGAGAGGGCGCGTTGAGCAGGCGTTATTTCTTGCTGATTTTGGCCTGCAGCGCGGCAAGACGCTGGGCAAACCAAGGCTGGCGCGTGCTCCACAACTGCGGCACGAGCTCGGCCGCCACCGCTTCTGTATGGGTAACCACGTTGGCCATTGCCGCAATGGTTTTCTTTGTCTCAATAACCAATTCCCTCGGAGCGCTTGCTGCGCGGGCGCCAAGCGCATGTGCCGTTTCCAACAACTTGTCGTCGTCTACGCACCTGTAGGCAAGCCCAACACGCTCGGCTTCTGCCCCATCCAAAATCTCACCAAACAGCACCGCAGCCATCGCAGCTTGCGGGCCTACGATCCTTCGCAGCATCCATGTGTGGCCACCACCAGGATGAATTCCTAGTTGCAAAAATCGGGTATCAAACTTTGCGCGTCGCGCAGCAATGCGAACGTCGCAACCAAGTGCCAGGTTCATGCCAGCCCCAACTGCTGCACCGTTTACCGCAGCAATGGTGGGCAACGGGCTGCGAGCAATGCGAAGAAAGCCTTCGTAAATGACACCAAGCGATTCACCATCGGCTTCTGCCAGATTTCCAAGGTTTGCGCCAGCACAAAATGCTGGTGCGGTGCCCGTAACAACGATGGCGCCAATGTTCTCATCTGCTTCGATGCGATCCATCGCTGCAACAATCTCGGACACCATTGGCGCCGTCATGGTGTTGCGCTCGTCTGGGTTGTTCAGGGTGATGGTGGCTACACCGTCTGCAATATCAAGAAGGACCAAAGGCATGGCTCAAGGTTAGCGAGTACCCTAAATACGCATGCTCGACCACGTATTTACCGACGCCATTAGCGCGCTACGCGACGCGTTCGGCAATGCCTTCCTCGAGCGACAGGCCTTCGAAGAGCATTTCAACTCCGATATCTTGCTTGGCGACTTGGTGTGGGAAACCACGTACGGCCTGCCGGGCGAAGGGCTTCCACCACGAGTTGTTGCACACATCACGCTGAACTGGCCAAGCCGCAGCCAGGCAACTTACCGAACTTGGTATGTGGACGAAGTTGTAGACAAGCTGCCCGAGATCGAAATGGAAGTGGTGTTTCGCGTTCAGCGCCTCGCTCAACAACCAAACCCATCACTCGTCGACAACATTGCAGTAGCCAACAGCCCCGAAATCGGCGGCGCAAGCATGGAACGCGACAACATCACGATCGAGATTTGTCACTCGTCTGATGGAACTGATGTTGTTGATTACGCGCTCGAAATTGTGTACGAAGGCGCCTACGAACTTGCCGAGGCAACGCTGCAGGACGGCACCAGTTCGCTACTCGACGATCACTTCGGTGCGCTTGGCGGCTGGGTTGCTGCAACGCTTGTCAAACTTGGCGACCTCAACGTGCAGTACGTGCCAGCCGACGAAGAGAACTAACGCTTAGCGATTGAGTTCGGCAACGGCGTGCACTTCGATGCCGCCGCGAGGGTGCTGAGTAAGTTGCACCTTCACCCAATGCGGTTTCACCGTGGTCATTACTTCATTCGCAATTTCGGCGGCTAGCGCTTCGGCAAACACCGCCATGTTGCGAAAGCGCCACAAGTACAGCTTCAACGACTTCGACTCGATACAAAATTTGTCTGGGCCGTATTCAATAATCACGGTGGCAATATCGGGTTGCGCAGTAACGGGGCAGATGGACGACACTTCGTCGCTGGTGAAGCGCACCAAGGTGACGTCGGCGGGTGCGGGAAACACCTCGACATGATCGATTGGGGCCCGCACCGTGGAGCCAAGAACTGTCAGGTTGTCGTGCTCGTTTGTTGCCATGGTTACGAGCGTAGGTGTTCTGGAATGAGCGTGCTGAGTTGCACTAGCGGGCGCGGGCCAACGTGCGTGATCACTTCGGAAGCCGACATCGAACCGAGGCGGCCGCAATGCTCGATCGCCATGCCGCGCGTGAAGCCATACAAGAAACCTGCCGCGTACTGATCGCCGGCACCAGTTGCATCCACCACGCGGTCTACAGGTTCGGGCTCGATGTGCACCAAATCGTGACCGTTGATAACAACCGAACCGCGCTTGTCGCGAGTGACAGCACCAAATTCGCAGTCGCTTCGCAATTGCTCGAGCGCCTCTTCATACGAGGTCTGATACAACGACTGCAATTCGAACTCGTTGCAGAACAGCACGTCAATGTCGTTCAAGATGAGATCGAGAAAGTCATCGCGGTGCCTGTCTACACAGAACGAATCAGACAAGGTGAGTGCAACCTTGCGGCCGGCCTCGTGCGCAAACTGCGAAGCGGTTTTGAATGCCGCCTTTGCCTCGTCACGGTCGAAGAGGTAGCCCTCCAAAAACAACACAGCGCCCGACTGCACTGCTTCGCGCGAAATGTCGGCGGGCTCTAGCAGCGATGCGGCACCAAGAAACGTGCTCATGCTGCGCTGGCCGTCTGGCGTAACCGCAATGATGCATCGGCCAGTTGGTTCGGTTGCGCTCGTTGCGCCGGGATGAAACCCAACACCAACTTTGTCCATGTCTGCACCAAACACGCGACCCAAGTCGTCGTCTGCAATCTTGCCGATGAAGCCTGCTCGCCCACCCAAACTTGCAAGACCATACGCGGTGTTGGACGCAGAACCGCCGCTGGTTTGTGTTGGATTACTAATGCGTGAATACAGATGAGCCGAGCGTGTGGAATCCACCAACGTCATCGAACCCTTGACCACATCTTCGTTCACTAAGAATTCATCGGGCACTGCCGCGATCACATCGACAAGCGCGTTGCCAATTGCCACGACGTCGTAGCGAACCCCGTCGCCACGGGTGATATCGATTGGTGGCACGTGGGGAAACTCTAGTGCATGGGCCCTATCGGGTCGTTGGGACGAGAATTCCCTTAACCACCTGCTGCTGCAAGTCGCGCTTCAGGAACTTGCCTGCGGCGTTACGAGGCAACGGCTCGTTGATGATGACCACCTGGGTCGGAATCTTGAACTTGGCGATCTTTTCGTCGAGGAACGCCCACAGCTCCTCTGCGGTCAAGGTCATGTGGTCGTTGGGGTAAATGGCAACTGCCACCTCTTCGCCCAGGCGCTCGTGCGGCACACCAAATACTGCAGCCTCGTGCACTGCAGGATGCTCATAAATAGCGCTTTCTACTTCGGCGCCATAAATGTTTTCTCCCGCACGCAAGATCATGTCTTTCACACGATCTTCTACATAGACGAAACCGTCGGCATCCAGGCGGCCCAAGTCGCCGCTGCGCAACCAGCCATCCACGATTGTCTCGGCTGTTGCTTCAGGACGATTCCAGTAACCACGAATGAGCATTGGTCCGAAGAACCAAATCTCGCCAGACTGACCAGTTGGCACAGGCTGTAAATTCTCATCGCGAATTTCTACTTTCATTGGCAATACTGCACGACCGGTGCTTGTTGGGTGCGACAGATAATCGGAACCAGTAATGCCAGGGCCGAATGCATTGGTTTCGGTCATGCCATAACCCAGTTGAGGGCTGCCGTTTTTAACCTTGTCATTCACTTTGCCAACGAGCGAGGTTGGCGAGGGTGCACCGCCGCCGCCCACTGCGCGCAGGCTGGTGGTGTCGTACTTATCGAATGCCGGCGAGTTGACCAAGTCCCAGCTTTGTGTTGGCACGCCAACAAAGTTGGTGATCTGCTCGCGCTCGATCATCTCGAGCGCCTTCTCTGCGTCCCACTTGTACATGATCGCTAGTTTCAGTCCTGCAATGAAACAACTCATCATCACGGGCACGCAACCGGTTACGTGAAACAACGGAACAATCAAAATAAATGACGTCGGTATTTCTGGGCCATCAATGTCTTTCAACTTTGTTCCCGACATTGTCAACACGCCGTTACGTGCAGAGAACGCCATCAACGCCGAAATAATGGCACGATGCGTAGAGACGGCGCCCTTCGGGCGGCCTGTGGTGCCCGATGTGTACAAAATTGTTGCGTCGTCGTCGGGCTGAATGTCGGCACCTGGGTGTGGTGCACCCGGCTTTACCATTACTTCCCATTTATCCACATTTGCTGGCAACGGCTTCTCGGCGCGAGCAACAAGCACCTTCACGCCGTGCTTCGCACAACTTTCGGCACCTATGTCGTAACGCTGCTGGTCGCAAATGAGCACTGTTGCGCCCGAGTCGACAAGGGCAAAGTCCATCTCGTCTTCTGTCCACCAAGAGTTCATTGACACGTTGACCGCACCAACCGAAATAATCGCTGCAAACGACATCACCCATTCCGGGTAGTTGCGCATTGCAACCGCAACGCGGTCGCCTTTTTTCACTCCATACGTATTGACGAGCAGGTTGGCAAGCCCATCCACCTGGTCCATTGCTTGCGTAAATGTCCATGTCTCGCCCTCGTACACGAGGAACGTTTTGTCGCCGTGGCCGCGCGCGCCCGCAAATATTTGCCCAAGGTGAGCAGGTGCATTTTTGAACACCTGCATTTTCACGCCACGAATTTCGGCGTCAATCAATTCAAAGATTTGTCCAGGTGCAGTTACTGCTGCGTTCGCTTCTTGCCACGACATTGCCATGTTGTTTTCCCCCGTGTTGTTTTCGCTCTAGTGCAGTTGGCGTGGAGCTGAGGGGAATTGAACCCCTGGCCTGTACATTGCGAACGTACCGCTCTGCCAACTGAGCTACAGCCCCGTATTGCTGTCAAACCCTAGCGGGGGGCGGGTATTGGGGGCCTAGCGGCGGAACTGGCCGAGATAGCGCTCGTTGTCGCGCTTGATGCGCATCTGAACGAGCACGTAGCAGTAGCCGATCAACGCAAGAAAGCTTGCGGTGAACAGATACACAAATGCTGAACCACCAGTGGTGGCTGCCAAGAAGAGCGAAATAACAACGGTGCCGGCAAGACCAAGCACGGTGTTTTGGCGGCGCTGACGAACGAGGGCCTGGGGGTTTAGCGCCATGGCTGGGCGATGGTGACGGGCACCTTCTGGGCGCACCAGCGCACCGGTCATGTTGCTGAGCGGGCCCGGCTGGCGCTGCATGCGAGGCGATGGGGCAAGCGGGCGAGCCATGCCACGAAGCTGAGCCTGCGGGTAACGGCCGCCTGCGTTTTCTAGCGAATTCAATTGCTTGCGAAAGTTAGTTACCGAGTTTGCAGGCGAGCCGTTGAGGCGGGCACGCACGAGTGGCGGCAACAACACGGCCAACCAGGCGGCGCCAACGATCAACAGAATCAGTTTGCTCATGCGGGTCTTGATTGTATTACAGAATTGCTACAAACAGGACAGTTAGCGCTAAGAAACTTGCTCGCCATTAAAGGAAACCCTTGCAAAATAAGGGTTACAGCGATTCTCGGGTGTAGGGGCCGCTGCGCCCACCAGTCTTTTCCCACAGCGCCAGATCGGCAATGACCATGCCCTTGTCGGCACTCTTGCACATGTCGTAAATCGTCAGCGCGGCAACGGAACACGCATGCAGCGCCTCCATCTCTACCCCAGTTCGGTCGACCGCATCAACAATGGCCTCGATCGCCACGTGGTCTGCCTCCACCGAAAAGTTGACATGCACCGCGCTCAAATGCAGCGGGTGACACAGCGGAATCATGTCGCTCGTTCGCTTGGCGGCTTGTATGCCGGCAACCCGTGCCACGGCGATGACGTCGCCCTTCTTTACCTCATGGTTGGCAATTGCCCTCGCGGTTGCGGGCAGCATCATCACCTTGCAACGCGCAACGGCCCGTCGGTGTGTTGGTTCCTTCGGCGTCACGTCCACCATTCGCGCTTTACCCGCGTCATCGAGGTGTGAAAACTGTGGCTCTGTCATCTCTTCATCCACCGATTTGGCTCATCGAGCGACGTGGGCGCACAAACGTGACGTTTCCAATGTTGTGACCCGCCCACTTGGTGCCAACTGCGCGCAGTATTTCAGCGGCAATGGCATCGTCGTCG
>Ga0208358_1000040_pt1 | contig 40610 bp, 27 predicted proteins | sample LakMenEpi10Aug09_FD_150685 | JGI IMG/M metagenome (GOLD analysis project Ga0208358, IMG submission 150685) | Freshwater microbial communities from Lake Mendota, WI - 10AUG2009 deep hole epilimnion (SPAdes) | ecosystem: Environmental > Aquatic > Freshwater > Lake > Epilimnion/Euphotic zone ... | reverse complement strand
CCATGCTCAGATTTTTGACAACGATTCCAGTTAGATTGATCGCTTGGTTGTCCGACGCGATCGAAAAGGGCCTGCGAAACAGCCTGAGAATCTTTAGACCTCTAGATACCGAAGATATTTCTAAATCGCAGGATTCAAAAAAACGTGCAAAAACTATTGTGCTGCGATTGGTGCAATATTCTGCGCAGGTTATCACTTATCCTATCGCTGGTTTATTCTATCGCGGTGCTCGAAAAAGATCTTACTTCTGGAGCCTTCCATTCGTTGTTTTATCCATCGGTACATTCGCCGTCTGGTTGGTTGTAGGTTTTAATCAAGAGAGAATCTTCAACCGGTATCTTGCAAAAGTTCAGAATGCTTATTCGAAGCAAAAAGGATCCTTGGGGGTTCGATACTCCTTGCGATGGATCGACGACCGGGAATTTTCGAATCTCGATCGGAAATTTCTGATCTCGCTCGTTCAGGTGCAGGCCGGAGAAGAAAAAGCTGCCGAGAGCATGCTAGAGCATTTATCTCCGGAGGATTCGACCGGACTTGGAGTGGCCCATTTTTGGCGAGCAAGCAAGTATGCTGCGGAGCTTGAAAAAAGCGCGTCGGATCCTGAGAAACGCAGCGAGCAACTCGAGCGATTCCGCTGGCATTTGGAGAGATCCTCAGGTGTGAATCCGAGCCAAATCGGGGTTTTGAAAGCGTTGGAATTCTATTGGTCTGGAGAGGAATCCCTAGCACTAGAGGCATATCGTGCTTTATGGGAGCAGAACCCTTCAGAGAGTCTCGGCTATGCTTCGCTACTCAAAAGGATGGGTAAGGAACAGGAACGCACCGAGGTTTTACAAACCAGTGCTCAGTTGCTTGGCAATCTTTTACGTTCCGATCCATGGAATCGAAGCGCTCGCAGTCAGCTTGCGGGAGTCTATGAGTCCCTAGGTGAGTGGAGCAAGGCGGAGTTGGTATTCATCGAAGGTTTTCAAATCAGTCGTGACGGGCCAACAGCGATGGCTTATCAAGGTTTTTTACAACGCCGTATCCAAAGCGCATTGGCCGAACCCAGAAATCCAAGAGAAATCGCTTACTGTTTGGTCCGAATCACAAGAACTCAAGGAGGCGAAAAACCCACTAAAAATTTCGTTTCTGAATCGTTGCTCAGACCAAAACAGGAACTTGAACAGTTGCAAAATGCGCTTAACCAGTGGCTCGTCGAAGGCTTGGATTTACCCATGGTGCATCTGTTTTTAGCTCTTTGCAAAGTTGTTTCTGGTGATGCAAAATCGGGTGATTGGCATTTGGAACAAGCTTATCGATACGACGATTCGATCCGGGGAATTGTTAGCCAACTCGCGGATCACTTGGTAGATGCGTCCACCGAGCAATCTCAATACCACGAGCGTTTATTGGCTTGGCGAAAATCTAACTAAACTCCCTTCGACCACGAGCACCGTATCACTGAGCACCAGCACGCAGCAGCCAGCCCCAAAACAAATCGACTCAGCCACGATCATTCCTAAAGAACCCGAAAATACCTGAGGAACCTTTTCATCTGCCGCGGATTGAATTACGATAGGAAACTCCTTTTCCTTATCTCTTCTTTTTCTTTGCTGGCAGGGTCTTTCTCGATGACTCTAACGCATGATTTGTTTTTGATTACATCCTTTGACATCGACCGATCTGGACTTGCGTCGATCCTCGATACATCGATGCGATACAAGCTTCATACGCTTCGTCCAAATCGTATTAATTCAAGCTTGTTTGAAGGAACCGATTCGAGTCTCATTGGGATGATCGACGCTGAACTATTTGATGCTGATCCCATCGCAGTTGCCTCAGAGCTGTCTGAGTATCGTCCAGGTATACCGCTATTGTTTGTAGCGCGTTCGGATTCGCCCCAGTTGTTCCTTCGCGGCCTTCAGTGCGGGGTGCTTGGAGTCGTTCAAAAGACGGAAAGTCCAGGAGATATTTTGCGGAAACTCGATGCTGCGGTCAGAAAACAGAATCTTTGGAACAAAGAAGAGCTTAGACGGTATCAAGCTTGTTTTTCGACCGGACCTTCGATCCCGGGACTCGAGACACCGTTTACGTTACGCGAATCGGACGTCTTAAGCAAACTTGCAGTCGGACTAACCAACAGGCGAATTGCTGAAGAGCTTGGGATCAGCTATGAAACGGTCAAGGAGCACGTCCAACATATCTTGCGCAAGGTTGGCGTGACGGACCGAACACAGGCGGCGGTTTGGGCGGTCCGAAACCGTCTTTTTTAGGATCGCTTAGCCACCTACATCTGTCGCGCGAGTTTCTTCGAGCGCTTCGCGCCACAGCGAGACCGCGTCGTCTTGAAGTCTGGCACCGATTTGGCTAATCACCTTGGAGCAAAGAAAGTTTGCGCCTCGTGCAGCGATCGCGGCATCGTATCCGTGAGTGATACCGAAAAGGAAGGCGCCAGCAAACATATCGCCCGCTCCGGTCAAGTCTTTAGGCTGGCAAGCGAAAGCGGGTACATGGGCCTCTTGGCCTTCGAATCGAACGAAGGCTCCGTTTGGGCCATCGGTCAAGACGCAATGGGGAACAATCTCCTTGAGCGCAACGAATGCATCCGCCGTATTCTCTTTGCCAGTAACGGCAAGAGATTCAGGACCGTTGCAGAAAAGCAAATCGGTGTCTTTCAGTGCGTCTCTAAATGCATCACCGAAGACCTGCGGGACGAATTGCTCAGAACAAGTCACTGCGACCTTGGTGCCATGCTTTTTAGCTATTTCGATCGATTTACGGATAGCATGTTGTCCGGTGTTTGGATTAGCGAACATGTACCCTTCAATGAACAGCCATGTGGACTGGGCGATACGTTCCTCATCGACATGTTTATCCGACAGGTGACTTGCGACGCCCAAGCATGTGCGCATAGTCCGTTCGGCATCGGGGGTGATGACCGCAACGCAAGTCCCTGTGCTTTCCCCAACGATGACCGGATTGCCCATATGGATCCGGAGATCTTTAAACTCTTCGACATAGTGAAGCCCATACCGATCATCCCCCACGCAACCGATGTAAGCTCCTTGGGCTCCGAGTTGGGAAGCTGCAATGATCGAGTTTGCGACCGAGCCACCGCTTACCAATTGCAGTTCGTGGTTCCCCTTAGAGAATCGATTCAACAAGGTTTTCTGGTCTTCGATCTCCACAAGTCGCATGGTTCCTCGCTCGTAGCCCATGGCCACAAACTCGGATTCATCGACTTGCAAAAAGATGTCAACGATCGCATTGCCTAGTCCGCAAATATCGTAACGCTTCATCGAACCCTATCCCCCAATTTGATACATCGCCCTCTCGGGCGGTTGAAAATGAGTCTCTGAGATTCCGTGCGAAGCATGCTTGTTGGCCACGCACTTTTTGGCAACCGCAAGAATCGCTTCGTCGGAACACGGACTCCCGCCCTCGGTCGGTTCCAAAATGCTTTTGACATCCCATTCCTCCCGACCGAAAAGGCAGTTTCGGAACTTACCGTCAGCCGTCAACCGCAAACGATTGCAACTCGAACAGAAAGGTTCAGAAACTGGCGAGATGAAGCCGATTCCGCCAATCCGATCCTGAAAAAGATAGTCCTTGGCTGGTTGCGAGGGATCTGAATGATCCGAGGGAGCCAATGGGCCAAATTCATCCTCGACCAATCGGCGTATTTCGCTCCCGGTGACCACTTGAGACTGGCTCCAAGATCGATTGGCATCCAAGGGCATGAACTCGATAAAGCGGATAACGACCCCAAGCTTTCTCGCATAGTGGATCAGGGGTAGGCAGTCGTCGAGATTGAAATCCCTCAGGAGCAGCGCGTTGATACGAACCTTGAGTGGACTCTCCACTGCCGCTTGAATCCCTTCTAAAACTCGATCCAGTCCATCGCGACGAGATATTTGTCGAAATGCGGGTTCACGCAAGGTGTCTAAGGAAAGATTGATATGGGTCAAGCCTGCTCGAACGAACTGATCGAGTTGGCTTGCCAAAAGCATCCCATTGGTGGTGAGTGCAATTTGCCTTAGACCCTTAATCTGTGCTAGCTGTGCGACCAAGTCCCAAAGTTTGGGTCGCATCAGCGGTTCGCCGCCGGTCAATCGAACCTTGTTGACCCCAGCTTGTGCCAGAACGCTCACGAGCCGTGTGATCGACGGAAAACTGAGCAGATGGTTTTGAGGCAAAAATCCTTCAACCGATTCGGGCATGCAATAACGGCATCGGATGTTGCAAGCGTCGGTAACCGACACTCGCAGCGAGGTATGAACTCTGCCAAACCGATCGATCAGTTGCGATTCGAGGTTCTGGAACTCCATAGTAGGATTTGCAAGAGAGCACGGTACAAGCGGCATTACAGGAGGTGCTTGGCTTTCACTTCAAGGTATCGATTGACCAGTGGAGCTGTCAATTGATCGGGAAACGCATCGACAACTAAAGCCCCATTGTCAGATATTTTTCTCAAAACTTCATGCCTCCACAGGAGTAGATTCGCCGCCGCACCGCTTCGATAAAGTACCGTTTCGTCCAACGCGGGGTTGTCTGCTATTTCGAAAACACTTCGATCTCGCATCAAGCATAGTACTGGCAGGTGCCTTGGCATAAGTGTCGACAGGTATCCTGTTATTTGCGTCGAGCTGATCTCATCGATGACGTTGGAAATAAGAATCACCAACGTACGTCTTCGGCAGTGATTCGAAAAATAGAGAAACGCTTCATCAAAATTCGACTGAGTGAATTTTGGGAAACGGTCAAACAGCCCGTGCAACATGTGGTTCATCTGTCTTGGACCACCCCGCACAGGCACGTACTTTTCGACCTTGTCCGAAAAACAGAGCAAACCGACCGAATCCCCTTGGTTCAATGCAACATAACTCATCATGAGGATGGAGTTCATCGCATAGTCGAGCATGCTCAGCCCTTTGTACTCATTGGTCATCAGGCGCCCACAATCGAGCATAAATACGATACGTTGGCTTTGATCCTGTTGGAACTGTTTGACAGTCAGCTTTTGCCTGCGAGCCGTCGCCCGCCAATCGATATGTTTGTAGTTGTCATCTAAGTTGTAGTCTCGGAGTCGCTCGAAGTTGTTGTCTTGTCCGGCTTTGCGAGTCTTGCGTACACCGATGAGGTTAAGGCGATTGGTTCGAGCCAAGTGCGCATATTCCTGCAATTGCTGCATATCGGGATAAACTAAGAATTCCGATGGGCATTCTCGCGATACAAAACGTTGCCAAAACCCTAGTTTGCTTTGCAATCGCAGGTAAATATTTTCAAAATGGAAGACCCCACGCCGCGTAGGGGTGAGCATGTATTCGAGCTCGAGCCTTTTGCGAGGATCCAAAACCGCATCCTGGGACTCTGGGCTCGCTTGCATGCTATCTGGCAAATCATCCTTAACCGAAAGCCGATGTGTCCTGCGACCGAGATTCTCCACAAAGAGCTTGACCGAGTGTTGTCCCCCTAACGAACCGCTTCGAATCATGTTTCGATAGACCCGAATTCCCGAAGGCGAGGTGATCGTCAGCAGATCGAACACAAGCGTGGCAAGCACCAGAAGATCGATCAAGATCAGGAAGTAAATCAACAGATTTGCACTGAATTGAAGCAACCAAAGAATCCGCGATTTACCACCTGGATCAAACATCTGGGCGATCGGAGGTGCAGCGACCATCAAGATCGACAGAATCAATAAGGGAAACAGCAATCGGACTGCCAATCGGGTCGGATAAATCCGCCAGATGAAGGCAAGGACAAGAAGCGGAGCTACGAGTAAAAACAAGCCCAGCCAGGGGGCCAAGAAAAGATACCGGCCAATCAGATCATACAAAGGTACCTGTGGATCCATCGATTCTTTACGTCCTTGGTACTTCAATACTCTTCAGGAGCGTCCGCAATTCTTGATCGATTCCCAACCCTTCGACTTCCGCTTCGGCCCCTAATACGACGCGATGTCGCAAGGCAGGCAAGACAATTTCAGCGACATCGTCAGGGACTGCGTAATCGCGACCACGAAAAGCTGCCAACGCTCTGGCCCCTTGCACTAGGGACAGTCCGGCTCGAGGCGAAGCACCTAGATGGAAGGTCGGCCAATTCCGTGTGGCCCGCACAATCCGATTGATGTACTGCAAGAGTTTGGGCTCAACATTGATTTTCGATACCTGTTGAATCAAGTTTTGGATTGTTTGCGAGTTCGAAACATTCGCTACTTCGTTCGAGAGGTAGGTGTCCATGTCAACCTTTTGCGAGTGCATCTGCAGAACCCTAGCTTCCTCTTCCTCGCTGGGGTATCCAACCATCGCCTTGAACATAAACCGATCGAGCTGGGCCTCGGGGAGTGAATAAGTTCCCTCGCTTTCCAATGGGTTCTGCGTCGCAAAGACCAAAAAGGGTGCCGGTACACTATGGGTTACCCCATCGATTGTCACTCGGGCTTCCTGCATGATCTCCAAAAGTGCGGCGTGCGTTTTTGCCGGTGATCGATTGATTTCGTCGGCCAAGAGTAATTGCGTAAAGACTGGACCTGGACGAAAACGGAAATCTTGGGTCTTCATATCGAAGATAGGAGCTCCCGTGACGTCCGAAGGCATCAAATCGGCGGTGAATTGAATTCGGCCAAATTGACAACCGATCACTCTGCCCAATGTCTTGACAAAAAGAGTCTTCCCTAGCCCCGGTACGCCTTCGATCAGCACGTGACCGCCGGAAACCAGTGCAATCAGCGCGGTAGTAACCAACTCGTCTTGTCCAACGAATACTTTGCCAACCTCCCGGCTGACTCTTTCAAAAAACGTCCGGACTTCGGAAACCGTTTGTGACAACCCTTCGGGGGATCCTACCAATGGGTCGGACGCATTCGAATCATTCATTTTGAAAGTGCAGAGAATTGGGTGGACGAGTTATCCTCGGAGTCGCCTGAAAAAACAAACGAACCAAATCCGGGCTTAAAAAACCATTTTACGTTATCCTAGGTCGCTTTGCGATTGATACGCTGAAAATTTCGAACCAAACCAGTCAAACCGATCTATTCAAACCATGAGCTCGGATACCTCTGAATGGACGCAAATCCTAATTAAACTCAGCGATTTCTCACCCGGGTCCATCCAAGATCGACTCGATTGGCTGAGCGATCAAGTCGTTGTTCGCTTTGAATCAGAGGATGCCTTCCGATGGCTTAGCAGTTATCGAAGTCTCGGTATTCTCTCCTCGCATCCGTCACGAAACGCCTTTCGATCCCCAGCGTGGCAACAAGCTTTGCATTCGATCCTCGAGCACGCGAAACGAACTCCATCCGTGGTGCTCTTTCCGCTGTCGGCTCCTCACTCAGAGTCCATTGCTTTTGCCTGTTCCCGTTTAGGCCTCCCCTCGATCGCTGTGACCACCGGATCGCAAGTCCCGAGCCGGACAAGCCAAAAGCAAATCGGCCTGTCCTCTCGGATCGTATTTGACTCCACAGGACAAATCGCTACGGGCAAACTGCCCGCCGAAGACCTTGCGGTTGCCGTTCTTGCCGAGCGAATTGCTGCATTGAATGTTACTCCGGGTGGCAAGATCGCGACGATCCTAGAACGTGTTTTGGATTGCTCATCGACCGATCCTGGCCGTGTGTGGATAAATGCTCAACCGAAACCATCGAGTGCCTTGGCTGAAGCCCAAAAAAGGTGGAGCGATGCGGGAGCAATCTTATGGTTTCCCAAACCCACCCATCCTAGCGAGTTCAGTTCCTGGGCTTGCCACCATCGAGTCACCCCTGCAACGCTGCAAATCCATGCAGGGATTCCTGAGGCACTTGCCGTAAGCCAGCAGTACCTGATTCATACCACAAGAGCTCGTCAATCGCTTTGGCCTGATCAGTCCAATCTCGATGTTCTCGACGAGGCTTTCCGTTTGGCCTGGAACCCGAATCCAACACCGCTTGAAACACTTCTGAGAATCATTACCGATCAACGGCTACTAGCGACGACGGCTTGCAAACGCGCAGGGCTTGCATCGATCTCGTTTACTGAAAACACTATCTCGGTGCTCCTGGGTATGCGAGCCTTTCAATCCCACCTTGCGCGTTGGGACTGGGAACCTTACGGGCTGGCGATCAAGAAAACCGCCTTAGAGGAACTGGGGGCAAAGCCTGTCCGTTACCTATCGAGGAAGCAGATCGCGGCGCTAGATCTTGATGAGCAAGCCTATTGCCAGCCGATCGCTGAAAAAGTGTCCGACCGCGACTGGACCACCGAGAAAGAATGGCGGCTGCAAAAGGACATTAGGCTCTCGCACCTTCCATGCGATGATGCATTCCTGTTTGTGGCCCGCGATGCCGAAGCGCGAGCGATATCGCATCACTCGCGCTGGCCGGTATATTCCATCGAGAAATTATCGCTTCTGCGCGGTCAACTCGGCAATCATCTTCTCGGCTGATCCGAGAGTTTGCATTCGACCGATCCAGTAGTTCACGTCATTGCTCGTAGCAAGCTTGCCGGTCAAGGTTTGTATGACTTGTTGCACGTAAGCTTGATCCGTCGCGTAGCGTTCACGGAACTGGGGGCTGGCCATGATTTTGGCTGCCACATCGTTGAGCGTATGGCCCTGCTGCATGTAGTCTTGCCAAGCGATCAGCTCGCGACTCGAGGGTTGTCTACCCAGTAGAGACACGAAGACTTGATTCAAAGCATCGGTGCTGACTTGTCCTGGGAGGGCTGGTGCTGCGGGCAACGCCGCAGTGATGACTCCGCCGGCGGGTACTGCGGTTGGTATGGATGCGGTCGTCGCAGCGGCTGTCGATACCGAACGATCGAGCAGCAAATTGAACTGCTGATTGATCGCTTGGATTGGGACCAACAAAGGTTGCCTGAGCGTATAGAGAACCTGATTGTTCCAACTGACAAAGGATGTGAGTTGGTACTGATCAGTAGGTGTTAGATAGCGAGGATCGATAAATAAGTCGAAACGGAAAGGTCCGGGGCCTTCGGCTTTCAAGACTGCTTTGCCACCGGCGACCTCATAGAAGGGGCGAGTAAGATTTTGCAGTTGCACAGTAAGTACAGAGCCAGGAGGTAGGCTGCTGCGGTCGGCAATCGTAACAGTGCCACTCAAGGCGGTGGCTGCCGAGGCGAGAGTCACGACGCTGGCTCGGAGGGCTTTGGTACGGGAGTCTTGGATCAACAAAGGAACGCGACCTGCGCCGTCGACATAGCGTTTGATTTCCTCGCCGATATCGACCACTCTGCCATCGAACTCCCCGATTCGAGTTCCAGAGACGGCGATGATGTTGTCACCGGGAATAATTCCAGCCGCTTGGGCGGCACTGTTGGGTTCCACGGTTTGAACAATCGCACCGATATCGGTGTTTCGAACGACGACCCCAAGCTTCCAGGGCCTTGATGTCGGAACAAGTGTTGGTGCGACGGAGGTAAGGTTTGGTGATGCAACGCCAGGGGCCGGCATTGTAGAAACTCCGGGCGTAGTTACGGAAACTCCAGTGCCGTACCCCGGAGTTACCTTTGGAACAGCCGCGTTGAAACCCAGCCAGCTTTGACCCAAGGCAGTTGGAAGGCTCGCCAGCAAGCAGACAACAAACAATGCAGATCTCATCTCGATAATCCTTATAACTATTTTTTGAAGGGGTGTATCAACGCACCTGGGGGCCGCTGATCCCATCGAGTTGTTTACGGATGAAGGCTGGATCAACCGGGAAGAATCCAGCTCGGATCGCTTCTAACTGCCCATCGCGACTCAGAACATAACGCAGAATGCCTTCTCGCAAGCCTTGATCGGATTTCGCTGTTTCTTTGTCGATGATCAAAATCAAGGGCCGGACCAACGGGTACCGACCTGCAAGAAAGTTCGCTTCAGTCGCTTCAATCGCGGCACCATTTAAGACCAGTGGAACCGCTTTGACCGATGGGATTGCTTCGCCAAATCCACTCATAGCAACGCCGTATTTATCGCTGCCGACACCCTTGGTCACATCGTGGTTGGTCTCGTGCACTTGAGCGGATTTCGCTAGCTCTGCCCCACCGGCAACCCACTGCTTGATGAATCCTGTTGTACCGCTGACGTCGCTACGGCTGTGGATACGGATCGGCTGATCGGCCCACTCTCCCTTCACACCCAAATCGCCCCACTTTTTGGCTTGCGGTTTATCCGATGTTGCAGCGCGGAAAATCGATTCGATTTGTTCGGGACTAACGCTATTGATCGGATTGTCTTGATGCACGTAAAGCGCTAAAGGATCCAATGCAACAATCACTGACATCGGATCTTTGCAATTCTTGCTCTTGAGCGCCGAGAGCTCCGCATCGGTCAAAGGACGACTCGCACCTGCAATCACCGCAGGATTTTCGGAAATCTCCTGCAGTGCACTTTCAGTGCCGTCTTTTCCCTTGCTGAAGGAAACCTCTGGGTGAAATTTTTGGAATCGTTCAGACCAAGCTCGAGCCAACGACTGCATGGTTGTCGATCCCGATATGACCGCCGTTCCCTTGATCTCACTCTTGGCATGATAGGGTTCGAGGGACTCAACCAACTGCATCAGGGCAACGTGCTGACTGTTGTCCTGGGCAGCATTGCCAGGTACGGTCGCAGGTCCGCTGACGGTTGTCGCAGGGGTGTTTTGAGCCAAGCAAGCCCCGGGAAAGACACCGTTGTTCAAAGCCAAAATCGCGATCGCGAAAAAACCGAACGCATTCAAACGAGATCTCATCGCTACTCCTCCTGAGACGCAAGCTTCCTGAACTAAAGCAGACTCCGAGAGTCTACAGAAACCTTTTGCCGATGAACAGGCGACCCCAAAGGGTGATTTCAGAAAAAGGCCAAGAACCTTTTCCCAATGAGATCGCTGGTGCGGAGAATTACCTAATGACCCACCGGTTCTAATCGCTTAGATCCTGCGTGTCGGCAAACTGAATCTACTTTGGTGCCAGTCTCAATCGCAGTGGGCCCTTGATTGTCTCCAGGTCGACCTCGTCGACATCGACCAATTCCCCACGCAGGGTAACTTCGATCGCTCCATCGCGAGCCATGTCGGTAACGACTTCGCGGACTTGGGACATCAACTGCCTCCATTTGGAACCGAAACCTCTAGCTGCGTCCGTAGGGCAAATGCTCTCCCCAGACTTCATCTCCATGAGCAAGCGGAAGATTTCATCGCGGATATCATCGTTGCTGGCCGACTCGTGTTCCATCCATCGAGTTTTCATGACACTCTCCGACTCTAGGGCAGTATTTCTCGCTTCTTAAGCCAATTACCAAAAGTATCCAGAGCGATCGGATCGATGGTTTGGTCGATCTGATCGTACTCGTCGGGAAGGCCCGTATCGGCTCGCTGCAAAAGATGGTTTAGCCCAGAAAGCACAACCATGTCAGCCTTCAGATTCATATTGTGAGTAACGATACTTTCGAGCTTTTTAAGATTTGGTTCGTAGAGCACTTGCGTGTCTTTCTCTGCCCATACAGCAAGCACAGGGCAGTCGAACAACACCCAGTTCGAGGAGGGATCGTAAGCCAAGAACTGCCGCATCCAAGGGGATTGGAGACCTTTGAACTGAGCCGTGATAGCATCGATGACTATCTTTTTACGAGCACCCTCATCGGAAGCAGCCACCGATTGGGAGAGTCGCCCCAGGGTATCCCATCGCTGGACAATCGCTCTGCGTACTTCACTTAGTGCCGATTCATCGTCTGATGGAAATCTCAGGGCGATCTGCTGAAGCTCGATCTGTAGCGCCTTGGCCGCCGCTCGATCTTCTTGCCCAACCCCTTCGATCTCGGCGATGCGATCGATCTGACTGCTGAGTATCTCGGATCCGGGAAGCACAGGTGGGGCGATGAGAATGAGGAACCCAACCTCCCGTTGCCACGCGGCTACCATCGGTCCGATGATCCCTCCTTCGCTGTGACCTAGCAATCCAACCCGACTGCGATCGACTCCTTCGATCTGGCGAGCGAATTGCCAGACGGCCATGGCATCGTCGGCAAAGTCCAAACTGGTTGCCTTGATAAATTCACCGCTGCTTTCCCCAACACCGCGATCATCATACCGCAGCACAACCATCCCTTGGGAAGCCAGATAGTTTGCGATCTCCCTAAACGGTTTGTGTTTACCGATCGTTTCGTCCCGGTCTTGAGGGCCGCTACCTGTGACAAAGACGACCGCAGGGTATTGAAGCTTGGGATCAAAACCCTTGGGGAAGGTGATGGTGCCTGCGAGTTTAAAAGAGTTGTCCGCACGTTTACCGGACTCATTGAGCAAGGGTTTACGGGTATCGAATCGATCGACGACGAAGTCTTGCTCTTGGAGTCCATTGGGTTGGAGTCCATAGGGATTAGCAGCACGGGGTGATTCGGTCGGCTTCTTTGGCAACGGAACTGGTTGAGGCTGCGGGGCTTGAGCAACCTCGAGAGTTTTTTCAGCATTCGCTAGACTCCCAAGCACCCGCACCATGGCGTCTTGAGTGGGATCTTTCTTGCCCAACTCACCAACTCTTTGCATGTCGAGTTGCAGTGGCAGGAATCCTTGTTGGAATTTGCCCGAAAGGATTTTTTTGTCCTCTGAGAGCTTGGCAATGTATTTTGCATTTCCAGGAATGGCTGGAATTGAGAATTCAATCATGCCAGAGTCGCTTAAGGATACCGAAGCGGGAAATCCATTGGCGTTCTCTGCGAGTGAGTCAAGCAGGATTCTCGGCTTGGTGTTCGTTGCATAAGGCGCCGAGGAGTAGATTCGAAAACGGAGTGGTACTTTTCGAGTACCAACGTCCAAGGCCCCGACCCAAGCTGAATCGGCTCCAAGGAGATCCTTAGTCTCGTTTGGCAAACTTTCTGCTTTGGTGAACTGTATCGGGAGCTTAGCGCCACCCTGTTCTATTTCACCGACCAACGCATCTTGTGTAAATTTGCCTTGGAAGGAGTAAGCAGCCGAGCCAATGCCCTCTGGGTTGACTTGAAAACTCACCTGCCGCTGGGCGTCGATAGTGGCTTTGGTAATCGGGAGGGGAGTTGCCGATTGGTCGGGACTGTGGATCGTACCCGAGGGGTTGGCTGTTTTGCTCGAAGAGAGATTGATGACGAGCCTAAGGTTTTGGGCTTTTGTTTCCAACCAACCGACCCAAATCTCTTCTTGGTTTTGGCAAGCTTGGGTATCGATCGATAGGGTTAGCAAGAGTGCAAGAGACGCACCTGCGAGAACCGCTCGTTGCAATTGTTTGCCAACGATGCGGTAAGCGGACATTGGGGATATCATTGTGGATTGGGGTAAAAACGGTTTGTGTTAGCGAGAGTTGCGATACAGGGCGTATTCATCCACATCAATTTTGCCGTTTTTATCCTTATCGACATCGGCAAAACTGGAACCATTGGTGGATTTGAACTCGTCGGGGGTTAAGAATCCGTTCTTGTCCTTGTCAGCTCGTTCGATCGATCGTTTTGCAAATTGTTTCATTCGATCATCGATGACTCCGGGAGCCGACGGTGCACCGTTAGCAGCGGGTGCAGATGGGGCACCACCGGCAGACCCAGCCATAGCCGAGTTGTCCGAACCAGCAGGTCCTCCTTCGCTGAGTGCTACGCTGCTCGAAGAACCTCCAGATCCCTTGAGGTACCCTTTCTTGACTGCCGCAAGGCATTCCTTCAGGGTGATGAAACCATCTTGGTTGGTATCGAATTTGTAGAAGTCTTCGAGGCTCGTCGCGTCCCATTTGCGAGCGAACTCGCTCATGGAAACTTGGTTGTCCATGTTCGTATCGTCTCGAGCGAACCATTCAGGAACGCCTGCGGGTCTTGGATTGTTGCCTGAGTTATCGGTCAGGCGGAAACTGGCTCGCTTCTCGAAGGGATGTGGCACAGATGCGGATTTTTGATCCCCTTCGGCTCTTTGCCCACCTTGGCCATCACCTCGGGAATCGCCACGATTGCGAGCTTCCCAGCCTCCTCGAGATTGCTCTGGAGAAGCTTGGTTGCTACTGAGTAGTCTTCGTCGAGCATAGCGGACGGCCACTTCTTCTCGAGTGAGCTTGCCATCTTTGTTGGTGTCCCATTGGGACATCTGCTCGGACCAACGGGTTTCCCGATACTCTGTTTCATCGATACTACCGTCGTTGTTTCGATCGTAGCGCCGCATTCGTTCGTCGGCATCCCTAAGGTCTTGGTCTTCCACTTTGGTCGGAGGCGTCTTGCTCGACGAGCCAAATCCTGGGACAGGGTTTTTTGCGACTTTGACACCGAAGCCAGGTACCAAGGATCCGCTTGTGGTACCAGCGACTGACTCATCGGAGTTCTCTGAGCCCCAGGGGCTCCCCCAAGATCCACCGCCGCCAAAGCTACCGCCACTTCGCATCGCCTGAAAAGATTCGGTGATAACCGAGATAGGGATGGGTTTGCTAAGGTCGATTTTTGGATTGTTTCGTGCCATGCGATCGAGCATGAAGCGAGCCGGGCCTTGGGCCTCCTCAGGATCGATCGAACCGTTCCCATTGGTATCCATGCGGGAGATAAATGACGACGGGTCGAAACCTCCACCACCAAAACCGCCGCTGAAGCCTCCGCCACCCCAACCGCCGCTGAAGCCTCCACGCCCTCGATCGCCCCTGTCTCCCCCCCGATCCGATCCGCGATCACCGCCGCCTCCCATGATGACCATCCCCGGCCCTCCTGGGCCAAAGGACATTCCTGGGGGCTGGGCACAAGCCGTTTGGCAAGGGGATAGTTGCCCTAGGGTTGCAGCGGCAAGCGATAGGGCGAGGCTTCGATAAGTTTTTCTCATGGTGTTTGTGCTGCCTGGAAACCGTGAATTGCGGACGCTCGACGACTTGGGATGTGAAATCATAGGATAAAGACGTGCGTATGACGCGACAGATCGACCAATCGACTCGTCAGTATAGACAAGAAGGAACCGGAATATCGCAAACCCTCGAGAGGGTTTAAGGTTTTTCATGTTTATCAAGGAAATTCGATTTTCCCGGATTAATTCGGTTTCCCGGTCGGTTTTCTTGGTAGTTTGGGGTTTGGGATTTCTGACCGGCATAACAAGGGTTACAATTCTTTCGGTATTTTGAAACGCCTGTCGCTGCCCGTTTAACGGGAGCAATTCGATAGGTTTTCTACCTCTAAGGAACCGATTTGGGGGAGTAAGCAGTGCAAGTCAACATATCTACACGTCACGGGCACTTACAAGGTGAAGACCAAGAGATCATAGCTACGAAGGTGGAGAAGCTCCGTCGGTTTTTCGACCGTATCAACGCCATCGAGGTGACCGTAGACTTGGAGAAGTTGGATCGTCCGAGTGTTGAAATCAACGTCTCGGCTGAGCACGCACCGGACTTCGTTGCAGCCACCGAGTCGACATCAGTGATCTCGGCTTTGGATTTGACGATCGACAAGGTTGAACAGCAGATTCGCAAGCACAAAGAGCGTGTGACCGATCACAAGGGTGGTCCCAACGCTCGGCACACTTAGTCCTCATATACTCGATCCTTGAAAGCCCCGGTAGTCTCGAAGTTCATCAGTGGACTGGACGAAAGTTCGGGCGAGATTTGTTTCAGGAAAAGGCAACAGCATTCATGAAGTTTTCTGTTTTCGTGGCGCCTAAAGCGGTCAAGGCAGATCTTGCGTCGACTACCAAGGATGATGTGATCTCGGAATTGGTTCAATCGCTTGTCGATGCTGGCGAGATCTTGGACAAGGATCGAGAAGACATCATCAAGGCGATCATGCGACGTGAGGAGCTCGGAAGCACCGGCATTGGAAGAGGGGTTGCAGTACCTCATACGAAGCATCCGAGTGTTAAAAAGCTAGTTGGCACTGTTGGTGTAAGTCCCTCGGGCTTGGACTTCGAATCCCTAGATGGTCAAAAGGCTTGTCTGTTTTTTCTCTTGGTCTCTCCTCCAGATCGCCCTGGGGATCATCTGCGGGCTTTAGAGAATATTTCTAGGCAATTGCGAGACGATCAATTTTGCAAAGTGCTCAGTCAGTCCAAGTCGGCGCATGACATCTTGCAATTGCTCGAAGAAGCCGACAGCCAACAAAGCGGCAGCTAGCGGGTAAAGCAAACTCACGATGATCACCCGATTAGTTACAGTACAAAACCCTGAAGGTTTGCATATGCGTCCGGCTGACAAGTTGGTGCGTGCTGCCTCTGGATACCAATGCCAGATTGAATTGGAGCGATGCGGACAGGTTGCCGACTGTCGCTCGATGATTGGATTATTGACACTGGGGGCACCGCAAGGCACGCAATTGACTTTGCGAGCTCAGGGCCCGGATGCGGATTTGGCCATCGAGGCCATCTCGCGTCTTTTTGATTCACAATTTGATGACCACTAACCCTCGCATGCTGGAATTACAAGGCATTGCAGTATCCCCTGGCGTAGCAATCGGCAAAGCGATCGTTTTTGACCGAGAAGGGTACAGTATCGCCCGATGTTTGATTTCTAGATCCGAAACGCAAAAAGAGTGGGAGCGGTTGGTCGAAGCGGTCGGACGGGCACACCATGCGTTGGGTCTACGCGGCAAGCAAACCACCGACACATGGGGATCGGATTTAGGCGGGATCTTTTCTGCGCAGCAGCAATTGCTCTTGGATCCTCACGTTCGATCCGAGATGGAGCACTTGATCAAGGACAATCTCTATGCAGCCGAGTATGCGGTAAGCGAGGTTTTCGCGAAGTATGCTGCTGCGTTTCGCAAAGCGAGTTCTTCGTTCTTGGCAGAACGCGCCGCAGATGTCAGAGATGTCGAACAAACTCTGCTGGAAGCTTTGACGGGCAAACCCACGCAGACTCTCAAAGAGATTCCCCACGAGGCGATCGTCGTTAGCCACGATTTGACGCCTGGCGAGACCGCTTCGTTCGACACCGAAAAAGTCTTGGCCATCTGCACCGAAGCCGGTGGTCCTGGAGGGCACACGGCGATTGTCGCTCGAGGGATGGAGATCCCTGCGGTGGTGGGGGTGGGTAACTTTCTGCATAACATTCGCTCTGGCGATGAGGTCATCATCGATGGCCATCTGGGACGCATTTTTGTCTCACCCGATCTGCCAACTCGAGAAAGATATCTCAAGCGACGCCTCGCGAGAGAAACGATTTTCACGGAGCTTTCGGAACTCAAGGATCTACCTGCGGAAACCTCTGATGGGGTGCATGTTGAACTTATGGCAAATGTCGAGTTTCCGACCGAAACTCAGACGTGTTTGGCCCGTGGAGCCGATGGTGTGGGGCTTTACCGCACCGAGTTCCTTTATCTTGGGCATGAAAAAGAGCCCACCGAGGAGGAGCATTATCAGGCATATCAGCAGGTGCTGCGCGATATGCAAGGCCGCCCTGTGGTCATCCGTACCTTGGATCTAGGTGCGGACAAGATGGGGATGACAAGGCCGATTGAACCCGAGAACAACCCGTTCTTGGGACTTAGATCCATCCGGTTGAGTTTGCGGAATCCAGCCTTATTTCGAGTCCAGGTACGAGCCATCCTCAGGGCCGCGAGTTCTGGAAATTGCTGGATCATGTTTCCGATGGTCACCACGTTGGATGAGTACCGAAGCGCCAAGTTTCTGCTTCGGAGCGTCGCTGACGATTTGACATGCGAAGGGATCCGCATTCCAGCCAATATCAAAGTAGGCATGATGGTCGAGGTGCCTGCTGCGGTTTTGATGTTGGATCGATTCATCGAAGAAATCGACTTCGTGAGCATCGGCACCAACGACTTGACGCAATACACGCTTGCTGTTGACCGAAGCAACGACTCGGTGGCAGACCTTTACCAAGCGTGCGATCCGGCTGTGTTGCGGTTGATCAAACAAACACATGAGATCACATCAAAACATGGCAAATCTACGAGTGTCTGCGGGGAAATGAGTAATAACCCCGCTTACGCACTACTTTTAGTTGGGATGGGAATCCGCTCGTTGAGCCTTGCTCCTTCGACGATCCCGGTGATCAAGAAAGCGATCCGTTCGGTGACGCTCGGGCAATGTGAAGCCATAGCGTGGCGCGCGCTGAGACTGGGTACTGCGCGCGAGGTCGACGCTTTCTTGATGAACCAACTCGCAGGGCTCGTGCCCGAAATCGTGCTCCAAGCATGAAAAAACTACAAGGATACAAATTCAATGCAAAAGGAAACCATTCCCTATGAAGAAGGAAATGCTCATCAATGTCTCGCAGGCTGAAGAGTGCCGAATAGCACTCCTAGAAGACGGGACTCTCGAAGAACTCTATACGGAAAGAACCAGTCAGAACAATTGGGTAGGAAACATCTATAAAGGTAAAATCGTCAACATCGAACCGAGCATCCAAGCGGCGTTCGTCGATTTCGGTGTAGGTCGAAACGGATTTTTGCACATCAGCGATATCGAACCCGAATACTTTCGACAGGCCGGTTACGATCCTGCGGAAATTCTCAGCGGTAAGAACTTTGGCATCGACGACGAAGAAGCCTCCGGTGACCAAGAGTCTACGCAACGGACATCTGGGCCCGGGCCACGCGGCGGGAAACTGCGAAGTGGTCGTCCACGGTTCAAACCCCCAATCCAAGAGATATTCAAACGTGGCGATGAAGTCATCGTTCAAGTGATTAAAGAAGGGATCGGAACCAAAGGTCCAACCCTGTCGACCTACATCAGTATCCCAGGTCGCTACTTGGTTTTGATGCCCTCGTTAGGCCGAGTTGGCATCAGCCGCAAAATCGAGGACGAAGCGGCTCGAAAGAAGCTTAAGTCCACCATGCACGAGATGAACATCCCCAAAGGGGTCGGGTTCATCGTTCGGACAGCAGCACAAGAACGCAATCGCAAAGAGCTTTACCGCGATGTAGCTTATCTGCTGCGATTGTGGAAATTACTCGCTAAGCGGATCAAAAATGAGTCCGGGCCTTGTGATGTTTACGAGGAATCCGACATCATGATTCGTACCATCCGAGATACGTTTACCGAAGATATCGATTCGATTGTGATCGATTCTCCTGATGCTTACCAGCGAGCCAAAGAGTTCATGGAATTGGTCATGCCAAAATATGCAGATCGAATCCAGCTCTACGATAGCCGCGAACCTCTATTCCACCGTTACAAACTCGAGCAAGAGATCGCTCGGATCCACCAGCGAGTTGTCCCGCTCAAAGGGGGTGGCTCGATCGTTATCGACCCGACCGAAGCTCTGGTGGCCATCGATGTCAACAGCGGTAATTTCCGCGGTGGTGATGAAAACGCCGAAGAAAACGCTTTTCATTTGAATCTTGCCGCAGCCAAAGAAATCGCAAGGCAATTGCGATTGAGGGATTTAGGCGGGGTGATCGTCAACGACTTTATCGATATGCGGAAAGAGTCCCATCGACGCAAAGTCGAGAAGTCTCTTCGCGATGCGATGAAACGGGATCGAGCTCGTACGAAAATCCTTCGCACGAGCCCGTTTGGTCTCATCGAGATGACCCGTCAGAGGATTCGACCGAGTTTCAAGAGAAGCGTCTACGAAGATTGTCCTTGCTGCAGAGGTCGTGCACTGGTCAAGACCGCCGAAAGCATGGCGATCGAGGTGACTCGCATTTTATTGCTCGCTTGTCATCATCAAGGTGTCGCGAAAGTCAATATTCGGGTCAACGAGAACGTGGCCGCTTACTTGAACAATCGCAAACGCCGTGAGTTGATCCAACTCGAGGAATCCAGCGGAGTAGCTATCCTCATTTTGGGAAGCGATTCGCAGTTCCCAGAGTTCTTAGAAGTTGATTGCAGAGATAAAGACGGATCAATGGTCTCTGTGCCGTTTTTGCTTGCTCAATAGTTATCGATTCATCTGCGGGGTGCGGAACCATGAACGTCGAACTACTGATTTTCGTGTTTATTTACCTCATCGGCACGTTAGCTATCGGTGCCTGGGCTGGTACTCGGGTCAAAAACACCGAGGACTTTGCTGTTGCTGGCCACTCGCTGCCGTTGTACATGGTGATCACCACGAGCTTCGCAACGTGGTTCGGCGCCGAAACCGTTATGGGTATCCCCGCAAAATTTGTCGAAGGTGGACTCAAGGGAATCATCGAAGATCCCTTTGGGGCTTCGATGTGCTTGGTCTTCGTAGGTCTGTTCTTTGCCGTCAGACTCTACAGGATGAAGCTCTTGACGATCGGGGATTTCTTTCGAAGACGCTACGGAGTTCCCGTCGAGATCCTCTGCTCGGTCATGATCATCCTGAGTTATTTGGGATGGGTGGCGGCCCAAGTGACCGCGCTGGGGTTGGTTTTTACCATCCTCTCTGGGGGGGCTATCTCCCACGAGACCGGCATGGTCGTCGGAACTGTCTTGGTTCTGATTTACGTCATGATGGGTGGAATGCTCGCAGTGGCTTGGACCGACTTTATCCAGATGATCGTCTTGGTTCTAGGGCTATCGTATATCGCATGGTATTCAGCCGATTTGGTCGGTGGAGCACCCAAAGTAATCCAGTATGCTCAAGATCGGGATTGGTTCCGTATTCTTCCCGAACCCAATTTGCTCGATTGGTTACTCTTTCTGGCGGCGGCCATCACCATGATGCTCGGTTCAATCCCCCAGCAAGACGTTTTTCAACGGGTCATGTCCGCCAAGGATGAGAAGTCGGCCAAGTACGGGGCCGTCATCGGAGGATTGTGTTATTTGGTCTTCGCCTTCGTACCGATGTTTGTGGTCGTTGCGGCTTTGATCAAGATGCCCGAACACTCCCAAGAGTTGCTCAAGAGTGATCCGCAGAAGGTCTTGCCCAGGATGATTCTCGATCACATGCCTTTCTTTGCTCAGATCCTCTTTTTTGGTGCCTTGGTATCGGCGATCAAGTCTTGCTCGTCAGCAACATTGCTTGCACCTTCGACGAGTTTCGTCGAGAACATACTTAGGCACATCAATCCAAATTTGAGAGACAAGCAGTTGTTGCTTGCGATGCGAATCACGATCTTGGTCTTTACCTCGTTGGTCTTGACCTACGCGATTTTGACCAAGGGAACTCCGATCTACGATTTGGTTTCGAACGCTTATCAAATCACGTTGGCCGGGGCGTTCGTTCCTTTGACTGCTGGGCTGTATTGGAAGCGAGCCACGACACAAGGTGCAATCTGCTCGATTGCCTTTGGAATAGGAGCTTGGTTCCTCGTCGCTTTTGCGGAGGTATTGCAGATACCAGGGATGGCTGATGTGAATCCCAAACTCGCCCCTTTGGTGGCCTTGGTCTTTGCGATCACCGGTATGATCTCAGGGTCTTACGCACCGCAGTTTATCAGGAACCGATGTCATATTTTGATGGAGCACTTGGGTTTGAGTCCCGTCTACAGTCATAGCGATCATGCCGGCTAAAGCATTCGAGTGAACCGTCAGGTCACTTGAGCCATTCGATCGCTTTGGGTATCCCAGCTTGTAAAAGAGGATCGCCGTGACCCTCTCGCTCGAGCTCCAAGAAACTGATCTTGCCGCCGGATTTTTGAAACGCATCGACGAAAATTTTTGTGTGCTCAAAAGGTTCGTTATCGTCGTTTTTCGCATGAGCAATAAATACTGGGCATTTTAAAGCTCCGATGCTCGTCAAAGGAGATCCTGCAACAAGGTAATTTTTCAGATTCGGTAGACGTTTGACGATCGCTGGTTCGTCCAAGAGTTCGCCGAGTCTAAGCTTCAAATCGGTAATCGGCGCCATCGCGATACATCTACTGATCCGAGGATCTTTAGAGGCTAACAAAAGTGAAAGCGTGGCTGCAGAACTGTGTCCCCATACGATTATTTTCTTCGGGTCTGCCATCGGCAACCTTTCTAAGACGAAGTCGATTGCCATCTTGCCGTTCTCAACACCAGCATCTGCGACAAGAAACTTCTGAAAAGCATTGTTCAACGCTAGCCAATACCTTTCACCATCTTCTGGACTCATGTCACTACGCATCGGTCCATCAATATCGAAACTAACAGTGATCATTCCAGCCTCGGTGAAGGGTAGATACTCCGTATCAGGTTGCGGTTGTTCTATGCTTGCTCCATGCAGCAAGGGTGTTCCCGAAGGGGCTTCGAAGACCACGGGCAACGATTTCTCGGCGTGGTTTCCGCTTGGTATGAATACATTGAGTTTTAAAGGCGGAATCCCTAGGCGAGGGAGGTCAACCCTTTGCCAAACAATACCTTTGTTGCCAAAAGGACGAAATTGTCCAAGCTGTGGAAAATCGATCTTGTTCGTGAGCTTCGGAATTGAATAAGAGGGTGGTGATGTCGGTGCGTTAGCAGCCAATGCAGGTGTGTTCTTTGCTGGTGCAGAAGCGGTAATGTTGGGCCCTTTGTACATCATCGACAAGAAAATCACACCCACAGAAGCCAGGAACAACAGCACTCCTAGGGTAGCAGCAATCCCGATGATCAATGGCCAAGGGGTCGAACGCTTCTTGGATCCGGCAAGACTCTTATTCGAACTAGTCGGCATGCTGTTACTCGTCGCCGGTAGATCGAACAAGTCGGCTTGATTCGTTTCAGGAAACCCTACATCCATATTCCTCTCAAGAGGTGGAGAAGAAGCGGGCTTTGCGAGTTTCATCTGCTTACCACATTTCGGGCAAGCGATAGTTTTCCCAAGGGCTTCCGATGAGACCTTCAGAAGAGTTTGGCAACCCCCGCAACGAACCTGGAGTTTCGAACTTTCGGGCATAAATCATTCCTAGTGAGTTAGAGCTCGAGTCACAATCATTCGCGAAGAGCCCAATTTACGGGGATCCTCTCCAATCGAGACTTCCTAGAATACCGCGCGAGTGCTTGGTTGCAACAACGGCGGGTTTTACTGTTTTATCGGTGGTTTTGCTCATCCAAACACCGCACTCTGTGCGGGTTTGTTGCCAGGTTTAGGGTAAGCTATACTATTCCAGCTGGTTTGTATCCTCTCTGAATTCCACCGTTTCGAAGCTTTCCAAGATGATCAAGATACAAGGGAAGTTCTCGCGTCGCGAATTGCTTGAAATCGGTTCGCTAAGCTCGTTCGGCTTGTCGATCGGCTCCCCTACGGTGGCGTCGGCCATGCAGCCCCGGGGTATCGCGGGTTCTTTCGGCAAAGCCAAAAGATGCATCGTCCTGTTCATGCTCGGCGGCCCCCCTCAACACGAAACTTGGGATCCCAAGCCCGATGCGCCCGCTGAAGTTCGCGGGGAATTCAAGCCCATTCCAACGGCTACTCCAGGACTGCACGTTGGGGAACTGATGCCCCTGACGGCGAAACTTACTAACCAGATCGCCGTGCTCCGCGCCATGGCGACTGATGATAATGCTCATTCAGCCAGCGGCTATTGGATGCTTACAGGGTATCCTCATTCGCCCAAGAATGCGGAGAACTCACTTCCCGGCCCTCCCAATGATTGGCCGTCTATGGCCGCCGTCGTGCGACACCTTAAAGGAGATTCAGGCCCGTTGCCTGGTTCTATAAGACTCCCAGAGGAGATATGGAATACCGGCCGGTTGCTTTGGCCTGGCCAAGATGCCGGCTGGCTCGGTAGCCATGCGGATCCTTGGCTAGTGACTTGTGATCCGAATGCTCCTGACTTTCGTGTCCCTGACATCGCTCTACCCGCAGAACTTACCACAGAGCGATTCGAACAACGCAAAAACTTTCTCGCACAATTGAATCGTTCGCTTGACAAGATACAGCAAAACCCAGCCCTCGAGCGCTGGGGGACTTGGCAAAACAAAGCAATCGATCTGATCCGAACGAAAGAAACTCAAAACGCATTCTCGCTTGATCAAGAGTCCGATTCGATGCGGGATCGCTACGGTCGAAATCGGTTCGGACAGAGCGTCCTGCTTGCTCGAAGACTTGTCGAATCGGGCGTATCGCTTGTCCAAGTCAACTGGACCCGTTGGAAGGATGACCCAGACAACGCACCGGCTTGGGATACCCACGCGAAAAATGCGGAACGGCTAAAGACCGTTCTTATGCCACCGATGGATCAAGCCTACTCGGCCTTGCTCGAAGACCTGATGCAGCGAGGTATGCTCGAGGATACCTTGGTCGTGTGGATGGGTGAGTTCGGTCGATCCCCGAAACATAATCCAGGCGGCGGTCGAGATCATTGGGGACATGTCTTTAGCGGAGCACTTGCAGGCGGAGGGGTCCAAGGCGGCACGGTCTACGGGGCTTCCGATCGCCAAGGTGCCTTTCCTCTCGATGGTCGTGTCGAACCTCAAGATATCACGGCCACCGTCTACCACTGCTTGGGCTTTGCCCCTAGTACCGAAATTCACGACCGCCTCGGACGACCCCTTGCGATCAGCAAAGGCTCACCCATTGAGGCGATCCTTTAGGATCCAATCGAGCGACCGATGGAGATTGATTTTCTTGCTGCCTGCGAAAAAGCTTGCCAGGTTCTCTCGGACTCCTCGCAAGAAAAACAGATCCTTGCCGGTTCGATATTCGCGCAGGACGCTGGTACTCGTTTTACGGCCAACTACGGATTGGCCTCGGATGATCACGCTAGCTACTTGCTAGGTTCGATCACTAAACCGATCGCCATCTGCGCCTTGATGAGTCTTTACGATCAAGGTGCCTTCAAGCTCGACGATCCTCTGGCTTGCTACCTGCCAGAGTTTACCAAAGCGGATTTTCCGAGAGTGACGATCAAGCATCTGCTGACCCACACATCGGGACTCCCCGATCAAGTTCCTGACAATCATCAGTTGCGCTCGGGGCTTTCACCACTGAACGCATTTGTCGAATCTTGCAAAAGCCTACAATTCCGCTTCGCACCTGGCACTGGTTACGAATACTCAAGCATGGGGATCTTGCTCGCATGCGCTGTGGCCGAAAGGATCGCATCGACATCGATCTTGGAACTAGTCCAGAAGCGTGTATTGGATCCCTTGGCAATGTCGGATTCCGCACTCGGTATCGGTAAGCTATCGGAAGTCAGCCGCATGCCCGTTCAAACCGAATTCGGGGCTCCAGAAGCCGGTGGTGGTTCCGCAGATGCAGCAAGATGGAATTGGAACAGCAAATATTGGAGGGAGCTAGGTGCCCCGTGGGGTGGCGGACATGCCTCAGCAACCGACATCGGCAAGTTTCTTCGTGCAATGATGACCGATCAGGACGACTTCCTCAAAGCATCGACCAAGCGTTTGATGCTTACGAACCATAACCCGCCGGAAATCGAATCGCGAGGCTTAGGATTTGATGTCGACATGCGAAGCAGCAAGGTCAGTTGCTCTCCGAATTCATTCGGGCATTCGGGGTCGACCGGTACGCTCGCTTGGGTCGATCGTGATTCATCTCGGATTTGCGTGGTGCTCACGACACTGCCTGCAAGAGCCTTGGATGAATCGCAACATCCTCGGCATTTGGCATCCGAGTGGATTGCTAAGGCTTCGCGACCCAAGCCTTAACAAGGGCTGCATCTGAGAGATTCCAAACACGAATCGAGCCGTCCATCGAACCTGTAGCGATTTTGCCTGCTGCACTATGGATAGCGATCGAGGTAATCCAGTCCTCATGTCCAGGTTGTTTGGTCGCGATCGCGTTGTTTGCAAGCTCGAGTCGATACCAATGCTTATCCCCGTTTGGGATCCATACCGATGATTGATCCTTCACAAGCTTTTGGGGGTCTCCCCCTAGAGGGATCTCGGCAACCTTTTTGGCGTTTTCGACTTCCCAGCGATGGATTTTGTTGTCGGCTCCAACACTGATCCATTGCTTGCCATCTTGGAAAGCCGCAATCCCTCGTACGGCAGCAGCATGTCCAGGGTAACTACCGAGCAATTCGCCAGTCTCGGCATCGGCAACCTTGGCCGATTTATCTCGGCTCGAAGATCCGAGTCGCTTGCCATCTTCGCTGTAAGCAAGTTGTGTGACCCAATCGGCATGGCTTGCAATCATCCGTCTCTGCTCGTTCTTTTCGAGATTGATGATCCGAATGGTGTTGTCAGCCATCGCCACTGCGAGTTCCTGGCTACCGGGCCTGAGAGCCACATCGAGCACTACGTCCGGGCCTCGTACGATGGTTTGCTCGACCGAACGATTCGCTAGATTGAGCAAACGGACTTCTCCGATCGATCCGGGGGTACCTCCCCCGACGAACAATTTGTTAGGATCGGAACTCGATGCGATGGCATATATCCTTTGGGTTTGATTTCCAAAGCGGCCTACCAAGGCTCCATCGGCGGCATTCCAAGCGAGAACCTCATGGTACCCTGAGGAGAAGACCTGGGTACCATCGCTGGAGAAGGCAAGAGCGGTAATCGGGAATGCAAGTGCGTAGTGCTCGGGGGCTGGTGGATACGTTCGAGGTGGAATAATCGACCAAAGGGGGTCGGTCGCGGGAATTCCCTCGAGCTTGGCACCTTGATCGATCCATTTGGAAATCAATTCGATCGATTCCGCCGAAAGAGGCTCGCTATCTAAAGGCATGCGCAGGTCTGGATCGGCATGCTTCATGCGAAGGATCCATTCGCTTTGATCACGCTTGCCTGCAACGATCGGACTGGCCGCACCATCTCCTGGCTTGGAAAGCTGCTCAATCGTATCGAGTCTGTATCCACCTTCGGCCCGTTTAGCGCAATGGCAAGCTACGCAATGCTCTTGAAGAATCGGTGCGACTTGATCGCGAAAACCTACAGCATCCTGTGCTTGTAAATTGATGCAAATCGATGTAAAGCTTGCGCCTATCAGTGCGAAGATCCGAATTCGACGTATCATGTTAGCCACTAGTGTTGGAAGAGGAATTCGTCGGTGTTGATCAGCACCCAGCAGAGATCTTCCAAGCCAAGAACTGGGTCAGGTTTGCTTTGGCAATGCTTAAGCGACTCCTGCAATTCCTCGCTCGTAGGATTGCGAGACAGGCCAGCAAGGTAGAGGTTCTTGATGATCTCCTCGAGCGGTTTGCCTTCGGCCATTAGATTGCGGAATCGATTCTTGGGGTTCTTGAGCTTCTCGTGCACCGTGGCACCATTGAACAGTTCGATCGCCATGCTCAGATTAGAATCCTCGGAGCGTTCGCAAGCGCAAACCGTGGATCTTTCCGGTTGGCCGAAGACTTTCAAGAAGTCGACTTTCGCAAGATCCGGGGCTGGGATCTGGGTGGCTTTGGTACCTGCAGGTAGGCCGGCAAAGGTCTGTTCGGTTTGGGTCAATTGGTTGATCGCATCGAGGAGCTGCTCGGCACTCAGTAAACGGGGACTTTGGTGCGAGAAATAGAGCTGATCTTTTTCATTAAAGGGTGTTGTCTCGTAACTGGCTTGATAAGTGCGGCTCTGAAGGATCGTTAGGATCAGTTCCCTGCGATTGAATCCGCTATCAACAAAATGCTTCGTCAACGCGTCGAGCAAGGGCCGATTCGTTGGAGGATTGCTATCCCTAAAGTCATCGATTGGGTCGACGATTCCGCGTGCGAACAGTTGCGACCAAATACGGTTGGTTTCCACACGAGCCAAGAACGGATTGTCTGGCCTGACCAACCAATCAACGAACGCTTGACGGCGGTCTTGGGATGGATCCAAAGGTAGTTCATTGCTACCGGGAACCCACGGCTTCATGGTTTGCCCGGTGCGAGGCTGGGTGACTTCTCCAGCATTACTACTGTAGACGAGCCACTCATTTGGGCGCTGGGTTTTCTTGCGCTGAACCCGGTTAAAGAAAGCCCCAAGGCCGTAGTAGTTGTCTTGCGTCCAACGTTCAAAGGGGTGATTATGGCACTTGGCACACTGGAGCCTTGCACCTAGGAATACTTGGGAAATCGTTTCGACCGATTCGTTCATGTCACCGGCGGTTCGAAAGAAATTCGCCGGAGGGTTGGCAAAGGTCGAGCCGCTTGCGGAAAGCAGTTCGCGAGCAAATTGGTCGTAAGGTTTATTCTCGCGGATCGACGATTCAACCCATCGGTAGTATTTAAAGACGGCCTCATTGCCGACAGCCTTTCCGGTCATCTTCAGCAGATCGCCCCATTTGAGGGTCCAGTACTTCGCGTGCTCGGGTCTAGCCAAAAGTTTGTCGATCAGTTGATTCCGCTTGTCTGGATTGCTATCGGAGAAAAAGGCCTGCGACTCTTCGTTTGTCGGTAAGATTCCAAGTAGATCCAAGTAGACTCGACGCAAGTAGACTTCATCGGTGCAAAGGGGTGCCGGATTGATTTGGAGTTGCTGGAGTTTTGCGTCGACAAGATTGTCAATAAAGTTCAGTTGGGTTTGCGGAGTCCATTGGAAGCCAGGTACTTCTTGATTGAAGAGAAATGGGATCGACTCGATGTGTTCGAGGAAACGCACAAGGATCACCGTCTCGCCTTTTTGGTGCGGAGTAACCTTGCCTTTCACATCGATGGTAGCCACTGTTGTATTGGAGCTCTCGTAGGCGCACAGTTGGGTCACATCCCTTTTCGTTCCATCGGGAAAATGTGCCAAGACGACGATTTGCTGTGTGCCTAGGTCTTTTGAGAGAACGCGTTGGGAGTTGGGGAAGACCTCTAGCTTTACGCATCTTGCTTGATTGGCGGGGTCTAGCGGAGCACCTTGTTGAATCCAATCGACAAGGGTCCGGTAGGCCGGATCGGATTTCCGAAGTTGCATTCCGCCACCATGGGGAACTTTCATCAGTGGTTTTGTGACCAACAAACTTTTATCGGCTTCGAGCGTGTTAAGTCGCCGCTGGTTTTCCTCTCGGACGAGAGTCAATGAATCGAGTGCTTTATCAAATGCGCGGAGTGAGAGGCGGAAGTTACCTTTGCCGCTTGGCGATCCGTGACAGGCTCCTGAATTGCAACCTTGTTTCGAAAGAGCGACGAGAACTTCGTTTTCGAATTCGACCCTTGCGGGTGCATCGATCCCGCTGATACTTACCGGAACCACGATGCGATGGGTTGCTAGTTCCGCGATCAATTCGGTTTGACCGTTGGCTGTTGGAATGATCCTTCCTGAAGCAATCGTCGCTATGGCCGGGTTTGCAACCGACCATCGAGCCCGCTCGGTCCAGTCACGGGCTAAGCCATTTGCATCCCATCCCGTGAGAACAAATTGGGCCGAGTCGCGTGAACGGGTCAAAGCGATTTCTTGTGGAAAGGGTTCAACGCGAGTCGGTGATTGCTCAAAGGTTAGAGGAATAGGTTTGCTGATGGCGATTATTTCATTTTCGGAAACTTTGGCCGTTGCGGAGATAACCAATTGGAGCGGTGCATTGATCGGAGTTTCAATTGCAGTTCGCAAGTTCAGAATTCCGGTGGTTTGATCGCCTGCGATGACGACCGGATCTGCAGTGATTCCAGGTGGAGGGTTTACAAGTTGTAGGTTGACGGGTGCGGCATCGATTCCTTTTCGCTGGATGTCCACTTGAACGCTTTGCGTTCCTCCCAGCAAAAGTGCTGGAATCGAGGGACTTGAAACGATCAGCGGATCGAACCAAGTGAATGGGATTTCGATATTCTCGATACGGCCTCGGCTGGTCTGACCGTAGAGTGACACTTGGATTCGTCCGCTGGGTGTTGCCGAAGGGTTCGGGGCGGGCGTCGCATCCGAGCGAGTGAGCGTTAGTTTGAGGGCGTCTTTATCGAGCACCGGTTGGACGCTCCATCCATCTGGACCGCTGGCCGACAAGATCGATACGGGCTCTTTGAATTCCTCTTTGAGGCGTTTGATGGTACCAGTAACAATGTGTTGTTTGAGGGGTGCTGCAAGCGCGATCGCATTCGGGAATTCCGCAGTGAAGAACTGCGCCCCGGCACTTAGGGCTGCATATCCAACGATTCCTTCGATGGCCGAGGGAGGGAATGGCTGGTGGGGGGCTTTCACACGGCGTAGAGCGATCGTGCTGACAGGAGTTGAATACGTGCCACCTTCGACCTGTCTTGCAATAAACCGAAGCTGTCCGATGCGTGCAGGATCCCAGCTTGCGTCCGTCGAGAGGAACATGCGGAACTCGGCTACCTTGGCTGGCACGCTTGGATTGAGGATACGAAGGCCAGGAAGCGGGGATTGCAACTCGATTTGGATCGGCCCCTCGTAGGGAGTTCTTTGAATCGCAAGGTCGATGAAGGTGGCGCCTGAGCCAGTCTCGAGCAAACGGCTTTCGGAAGTTTTTGGATCGGGTTTGACTCCGATGGAAAACAGTGGCTTCGATTTGGCTTCGATCCAATAGGCATGCTTAGGACTTGCTTGTCCTAGCAGATCCGTGGCGCGTATTTGATAGACTCCATTTTCTGGAAAGGTTACATCCAGGGGCCATTCGTCTGCGTCGTTGATCGCATTCTCGGCCAAGACATTGCCATTAGGATGCAGCACAGCGATTTTAAGAAGCGTTGGCAGGCCGAGGCTGCGAGTGATCGTTTGAATCTGGATGGTTTGTCCCTGCGTGCCTGCAATCGCATAAAGATCGATTTGTCCCTGTTTCGTAAGTCGACCTGTGATACCGACCGGGATCGCCAATGGCGTATCCTTGGATGATGCATGGGACTCCGAATCAACCGGTTCGGTGTAAAGCGGGATGTCTCGGACGAGTATGTCAGACCAAAATCCTCCAAGTCTAGCAGGGCTTGAAGAACTGATCATCGAGCGATTGCCGATCGCTTCAGTTGGAACTTGGACGTTCAATCCCCATTGGTCAGGATTTTGTTCGGCTTTGATCACAACGCCTTCGGATAGAATCCAAGCGATAGGGCTTGGTGTGTTGGGTTGAACGGCAAGTGGATAGGGGACTGGAGACAATGGGGCATCGCAAACTCGCAAGCGATAGCGAGCATCGCCAGCGAAACGATTGTCGACAATCTCGATCGTATAGTCCCCTTCGCTCGGTGCAACGAAGCGAATTTGACTGTCAGGGCTAGCAGGGGTATCGTCCGCTTGTACGAGAAGCTTGCCTTGGGCATCCCAAATGCGGAGGACCGAGTCCATGGTTGAGCCGATACGCTCTGCGATGCAATCGATGCTGATGCTTGCATTTGCAGCTAAATGGATTTGATAGAAGTCGCTTTGGGCTGCGTCGCTTTTGCCATCGACTGCGCAAGGGATCGAAAGAACTTGAGGTTGAGAACGGTTATGATTGGCACCGTTGTCGGCGACGCTATTGAGATCATCAACGAGAATCTGAAGCGGTTCGCTGATCGACTCGTCGGTTGCAAGCCACAGGGATTTGGGTCCAAGAGGAGCGTTCTCAGGGAGGCGAATATCGGCGATGGCTTTGGTCGGTTCGATGCTAACCCACTGAGCTTCCATCGGGATTGAACCGCCGATGCGAAGGGGAGCTTTGAATTGGTTTCCGGTGAATTCAACCCGAGTGGTTTTGCCAGGTGCAAGAGCTTGCGGGGCCATCGCCGAGAATGGCAATTGGGCTTGGAGTTTCGCGAACTCCCCGCAGGGGCTCAGGGTAACTAGCAGTACCCAGGATCTTGCAAGCCAGTGCAAAATGAAATGGCTGGCGCGGTGGTGTCGCCAGGAAGTTGGCCGAGGTAGGGCTCGGTTTGCCATGGTCGGTTTGCGGAGGGGATATGGTTTGGAGGGGATGGCAAGCAAGTGCGAAGTTTTCGCTAATCGCTTCCCTAGGTGCAGTCGTTATATTCTACACCAAACCGGCGATCGGTTCGCCGTGATAAATCGCAAATGGGCGACCTAGAGTGTCGTGCCATACCGCTTCTGACGGTATTCCGAGCAAGTGGTAGATGGTTGCAGCGAAATTCTCGGGTTTAACGGGCGTGTCGACAGGGTACTCCCCTTTGGCATCGGTCTTGCCAATGACTGTCCCGGGACGAATTCCACCGCCGGCGAGCAAGACGGATTGGGCCGCTCCCCAGTGATCTCGGCCAGGGAGCTTGTAGTGCTCGGCCAAGAGGGTGATTTTTGCGGTGCGTCCAAATTCCCCAGCCATGACAATCAGTGTTTCATCCAATTGTCCACTTTGATGGAGATCTTCGATGAGTGCCCATAGGGCTTGATCCGTTGGGGGCAAGAGGCGGTCCTTCAGGTGCGGAAAGGCGTTTCCGTGGGTGTCCCAGGTCTCGTTATTCCCGAGGTTGACTTGGATGATCGGTACTCCAGCATCGACGAGTTTACGCGCCATCAAGAGCGAGTAACCGAAGGAATTTCTGCCATACTTGTCGACGATCGCAGGATCTGCTTTAGCGACATCTAGTGCTTTGTGAACATTGGCATCGACCATCATCGAAGCGGCGGTTTGCCGATAGCGATCCAAGTTGCTCGATTCGCCGATCTGATCGATTCGTTTGCGTTGACGGTTTAAGCGATCCAGGAGCTGCATCCGATTGTGGATATCGGCAATACCGTTGGTATGAGGCACCGAAAGCTGTGGAGCTTGGAAAACTCTATCGTCCGGTTTACCGCGTTGCTGATGATCGAATTGGTATTGAGGAAAGGCACCGTAGGAGGTTGTGTGGAAAGGGGAGGCTTCGATGAACCATGGATCGGCGGCTTGGCCCATCATCCCGGCGCTTTGCCCGGGAAGAGTGCGTCCCGTATTGTGAACGATTCGATCGGGCAGTACGACCGCAGGAGGAAGATTGTTGGTAGCAATGCCTCGCGAGCGACTCATGGCGTGCCCAACTTTGGACGCAATCGAGGGGTGGTCGGTTCGACTCGGTGCGTTTGGATTAAAGCCGACCGGCAGATTGGACTGGCCGGTGAGCATGATATGGTGACCGGCAGAGTGGTCGTTCGACGGGTGGGTCAGCGACCGGCAGATAGACCATAAATGGCTGATGCTCGCGAGTTTGGGCAAGTGTTCGCAGATTTGCAACCCAGGTGTTCGCGTTGAAATGGGATTGAACTCGCCTCGGATATCCGCCGGGGCATCGGGTTTCATGTCGAAGCTCTCGTGCTGTGCCAAACCGCCCGAGAGAAAGATGAAGATGCACGATTTGGCTTTTGCCTGTGGCATCGGCCCAAGGGCCGCTTGGGCCTCTCGCAATGCAAAAAGATGGTTGGTACCAAGACCCAGGATGCTCGCCGCTCCGATCTGCAACGCTTCGCGACGACCAAACGGCGAGTGGTTCCAAATCGGCTTGCTGGACATGGCTTATCCCTCTTATTCGATGACCATTACGCGATGATCTCTTGGATCGGCTCGATGGGTTCGACGCCCACAAGTTTTTGATCCAATCCGGAGTGGAAGTAGGACAGACGGTTCGGGTCGATCCCGAGTTGATGCAAAACTGTTGCGTGAAGGTTCTTTACATGGAACGGTTTTTCGACGGCTGCCGCACCTAACTCGTCGGTGGTTCCAACGCTTACTCCACCTTTGATCCCACCACCAGCCATCCACATCGTAAAGCCATAGGAATTGTGATCGCGTCCAGTTCCCTCGGCATACTCAGCCGTCGGTTGGCGTCCGAATTCACCACCCCAGATGATAAGCGTTTCATCCAGGAGTCCCCGACGCTTGAGATCTGCGATCAGGCCTGCGATCGGCTTGTCGGTGTTGCCCGCATGGAAATCGTGATTCTTCTTGAGATCGGAGTGTGCGTCCCAGTTGTCGTCGTTGTGTGCCCCACCCGAGTAGATTTGAACAAACCTAACCCCTCGCTCAACGAGTCGTCGGGCGAGCAAGCATTTGGTTCCGAAATCCTTCGTACGATCCTTGTCGATCCCATAGAGAGAAAGTGTCTCTGCCGATTCGTCAGCGATGTCGACGGCTTCGGGTGTACTTTCTTGCATTTTATAAGCCAATTCGTAGGTCGAGATTCTCGATAATAGATCGCTACGATCACCTCGTTGCTTGGCATGTAGCGTGTTTTGCTCGTTCAGGGAGTTGAGCAATTCACGTTGCAAATCACGCGAAACACCCTCTTGCGACTTAAGATCCAAGATCGGAGTGCCTTGAGTCCTGAAGATCGAACCTTGGAAACTTGCGGGCATGTATCCGCTCGACCAATTCTTGGCACCGGAAATGGGCCCCCCTGTTGGATCGAGCATGACGACAAAGCCAGGAAGGTTTTCGTTGACGCTACCAAGGCCGTAGTTGACCCATGAGCCCAAGCAGGGGTGACCGCTTTGGACACGTCCGGAGTTCATCATGAGCATGGCCGAACCATGGATCGGCGAGTCGGCGGTCATCGAATGAATGAATGCGATGTCATCGACATGGTTGGCCACGTTTGGGAAAAGCTCGCTAACCCACTTTCCGCATTGTCCGTATTGCTTAAAGTCCCAGCGTGGTTCAACGATGCGACCTTGATTCTTGTGACCACCGCGACCGAAGGTTTTTACAGTGACGACTTGATTGTCACGGCCCTTCATGGTGGGCTTGTAGTCAAACGTATCGATGTGACTCGGTCCACCATACATGAACAAGAAGATGACGCTTTTTGCTTTCGGTGCAAAATGGGGCTCGGGCAATTTTCGCCCATCGGCTCCTTGCGCATTGCCAAAAAAACCGTCCCCCGAAAGCATTCCCGTGAGGGCTAGACCACCAAAGCCCCCTCCGGTTTGCCAGAGGAATTCTCGGCGTGTTCGTCCGCAAAAATTTCGACGCATAAGAATATTCGCTTTGCTTGGAGTTTAGGGTTTAGTCGACGTAGGAGAATTCGTTGAGGTTGTAAACGAATAAGCAGAAGAAGGCCAAAGCCTTGTCCGCTGATAGGTTGTGTTTCGACTGAAGATCTTCGATAAGTTTCTTGGCCCGAGCAATTTCATCTGCCGAAGGCTCGCGAGCCAAGGCCAAGCGGTAGGCGATTTGGATCTGATGGTCCTGGTTGTCCGGTGCCTGGGCCTTGAGCCGCTTGGCAAACTCTTCGGATTGGCTGTGGAGGAAGTCGCTGTTGAGCATACCGAGTGCTTGTCCAGGCTGGGTCGTTATGAAGCGTGCTTCGCAGCTTACGTCCGGATCTGGGAAGTCAAAGTTCGAGAGCATGGGAACCAGCAGCGAGCGTTTGATGTGGATGTAAACACTGCGTCGCGTTTGCTCGCTTGGATCGGATCTTTCCCAGCCTTTGCCCGGCACCGACTGGCTTGCCAGCACCTCTCGGGAAAGTGCAGGATAAATGCTTGGCCCGAACATCTTCAAATTCAGATTCCCGTTTACAGCCAAGATAGAGTCGCGTAGCTCCTCGGCACTCAGGCGCCTGAGATCAAAGCGACTGAAAAGATCGTTGTTGGCATCCTTGGCAAGTGCCTCTTGGGATGCCATCGTTGACTGGCGATAAGTGTGCGACATGAGGATTTGCTTGTGCAAGGCTTTCACTCTCCAGCCTTGCTCTACGAAATTTGACGCCAGCCAGTCCAGCAGTTCCGGATGCGTCGGCTGTTCTCCGAGTTGTCCAAAGTTGTTTGGAGATCGGACAATGCCGCGCCCGAAATGGTGTTGCCAGATTCGGTTGACGAAGACTCGACTGGTAAGCTTGTTACTCGGGTCGGTAGCCCATTTCGCGAAAGCCAATCGACGTCCCGTTGTGTTGGCCGTTGGGTTTGGTTCAATCTTTGGAGCATCTCCTCCGATGATCGAAAGGAAACCAGGCTCGACTTTATCAGCCTTGGCTTGCGGACTTCCACGGGTCAGCACGAATGTCTCTGGTGCATTGGTGCCGGCCTCGCTCACACACATGCCGTACTCTTCCCACGGCTTGCGTCGTTTGTTCTCCTCGAGTTCCTTGCGAAGGGACTTGAATTCCTCGACAAGTCCTGGATCGAGTCCTTCGACCCGTGAACTGGCGATCGCCTGTTGCAGATCCTTGGCTTGTTCGCCGGAGTCGGCGCTGAGTCGCTTACGGCGGAATCCGGGCCCTGACCACGCTAGGCTCAAACCTTTGCCGAATTGCTTTTGGAAGTAATCGAGTCTCAGCGGGTAGCGACCTTGTTTGAGTTGCACGCTAGCCCGCTTTGGCTTTCCGACCCCATGGATTCCGTCGTATTCGATGAGTTGCTTGCCGTCGATGGTCAGCCTAGATCCATCGTCGGAATCGAGGATGAAAGTGTATTCACCATCTTTGGGAACGATCAAGGAAGCGGTGAATACGAATCCGAAGAAGTCAGGACGCGTGGAAGCTCCGATGTCGATCAGTGGAGGGGTGACTTTGGCAATCGTTTCAGGTTTGAGTTCGTCAAAGTTCGGGAGTTTATCCCAGGTATCTCTGTAGAACTTGTACTCGAGGTCATCGAGATCGTAAGTTGCCGACTCCGTTTTTGTTAGTTCGTTGAATTGCTCCCTCAGTTTGTTTTCCACTTCGGAGAGTCGTTTTTGGATCCGATCACCAGTCTCGCGAATTTCCTGTTCGATTGCCCGCATTTGCTCTTTGTCGGCATCGCTTGCAATCAACGGTCTCTCGACCTGAGGCCCGTAACCGTTGGAGGTTAGGTTTCGGAAAAATGCCAACGTGCTGTAGTAATCCTTCGTTGGGATCGGATCGATCTTGTGGTCGTGGCATCGGCTGCAATTGATCGTCAATCCTAGAATGCCTTGGCCGACCGTTGTGAGGATATCGTCAAAGCCTTCGTAGACAGCCAGTTCGCGATCAGCGGGTTCATCATCCCAGATACCGAGTCGATAGAAACCTGTCGCAATCAATGAGTCGCGAGTGACCTGAGGCAACTCGTCACCAGCGAGTTGCTCCATGAGGAACTCGTTGTAGGGTTTGTCTTGATTGAAGGCTCTGATGACATAATCTCGATATCGCCACACGTGAGGTTTGGCCCCATCGCGTTCGAAACTGTTGGTTTCCGCGTAGCGAACCACATCGAGCCAGTGACGAGCCCAACGTTCCCCATACTGTTCTGATGCCAAGAGCGAATCGATTTCGGATTCCCAAGCATGATCGAAGTTCTCTTTGGACCGTTGTACAAAGCTCTCGGCTGCTGAGGGGCTAGGAGGCAAGCCGGTTAGGTCGTAATGCAATCGGCGCAGCAGATGGATCGGATCTGCTTGGGGGGCTCGTTGAAGTCCTCGTTTTTCGAGTTTCTGATCCATGAACGCATCGATCGGGTTTCCTGTCGAAACCGTCGTTTTTGGGATTTCGGGTTTGACCAGTGGCTCAAAGGCCCAGTGCTGTTTCCACTCGGCACCTTGGGCTATCCAGCGTTCGATGAGCTTCTGTTCTCGTTCTGTAAGCGGTTTGCCTTCGGGTGGCATTCGGTCAGCTTCATCCGTCGAGCGAATACGTTTGAGTAACTCGCTTTGGTCGGGGGCTCCTGGCGCGATGGCCGTGTGTCCGGATTCGAGCTTCGCGATGGCTTGCTCACGGGAGTTTAGTCGCAAGCCTGCTTCGGCTTGGTCGGGGCCATGGCAGGCAAAGCATCTGCGGGCAAGCAGAGGTTGAATGTCTTGGCTGAATCGAACCTCCGTCTCGGATTCTTGTGCCAACGATCGCTCGGAAGCAATCATCGAGACGGAGAAGATCAGCAGAGCGGATGAAACTCTGGTCACAAGCCGATGCTCTGACCGGCTATCAAGGTGGGATGGGATCATCGAGGTGCTTTGAGGTAGGAATTGTGCCTTCAGGACGCGAGCGTCTTGTAACCGTTATTATGCAAAATAATGAGCGTTTTTTCTACGCCATTAGCCGGTTCTTTTGCGAATACGGCTAATGCGTAAGGGACATTTGCGGGCTATGATAGCCCTCCTGCTGGCAGTTTTGTTGTGTTTTTAATGGATGTTGTGGATGTTATGGTTTCAACCCCCGTTCCCTCGTTAGCAAATCAACCGCATCGAAGAAGTTTTTCTAAACTCCTTTTCTTGTCAGTTTCTTTCCTCGTTTTGGTGTTTTCGTCTGCGGCACTTGGAACCCAACAGGCTGTTGGTAATGAGCAGGTTCAAACGGCGAACCCACTGCCAGACACGTTACCCGAGCCATCGGAGATCAAGGCAAGCGAGTTACCAGACTGGATCCAGAAGTTCGATCAGTTCGCAAAGCATTATCTGGTGGATCCACTCGAAGCGGTGTTGTTCTATGACTTTGGGACAAAGAACTGGCTGGGGGTGAAGGTTCCGTTTGTGGTCCTGTGGCTTTTGTTTGCTGGAATCTTTTTGACCGCCCGCATGGGTTTTATCAATGTGCGGCTTTTCAAGCACTCGATCGATTTGATTCGAGGTCGGTATGATCGCGAGGGGGATCGAGGAGATGTGTCGCACTTCCAAGCTCTTGCGTCGGCCCTATCGGGAACCGTGGGGCTTGGGAATATCGCTGGCGTGGCCATCGCGATAGGAACAGGGGGACCTGGAGCAACATTTTGGTTGATCTTTTTTGGACTCATCGGAATGACGACCAAATTTGCCGAGTGCACTTTGGCTGTCATGTACCGAACGACGGATGAAAAAGGGAGCGTGCTCGGCGGCCCGATGGTTTACCTGCACAAGGGTTTGGAAGCCAGGGGACTTGGGGGTTTGGGCAAGGTGCTTGCGATCGTCTTTACCATCCTGTGTATCGGTGGGTCTTTTGGTGGCGGGAACTCCTACCAAGTGGCTCAATCGCTCAATGCCTTTCAAGCCGAACCGGCCTTTGCAATCCTCAAGTCGTCCCCATGGATATACGGACTTTTGATGGCTGTTGCCGTCGGTGTTGTGATCATCGGAGGGATCAAGTCGATCGGAAATTTCGCAGGAATCGTCGTTCCGTTTATGTGCATCGCTTACATCATGATGTGTCTGGCGATTCTCGGGTTCAATTATCAACGGATACCCACAGCGGCGGTGGAAATTTTGCGAGGAGCTTTTTCACCGGCGGCCATGTACGGAGGCTTTTTTGGAGTGCTGGTCATCGGTGCCAAGCGGGCTTGTTTCTCGAACGAAGCCGGTGCGGGTTCTGCGGCTATCGCGCACTCGGCGGCCAAGACCGAGGAACCCGTGAGCGAAGGGATCGTCGCTTTGCTGGAGCCTTTTATCGATACGGTCATCGTATGCACATTGACGGGACTGATGATCGTCATCACGGGAGTTTATCAGAACCCTGAGGTGCAGCAGATGGCTGTCGATAACCAGGGATCGATGATCACACTCAAGGCAGTCACGCAGAACGAGAACTTCGCTTGGTTCAAATACGTTCTTTACATGGCGATTTTCTTCTTCGCCTATTCGACCTGTGTGTCTTGGTCCTATTACGGCGAACGATGCTTTGTTTCTCTTTTTGGCCAAAAGTCCTCGTTGATCTATAAGTTGCTGTTCCTGGCTTTCACCGTTCTCGGATCGATCGTTCAACCGACAAACGTTCTGGAATTCAGTGACATGATGATTCTCACGATGTCCATTCCCAATCTGCTGGGTGTGTTCATCTTGAGCAATGAAATCTACAAGCAATTGCAGATTTATATCGGTAAGCTCAAGTCGGGACAGATCAAGCCACAGCGTTGATACAGGTGGCATGCAATCAGATGCGGAGGTGAGTTTGGCGTCGCATTACGACCTTGCAGTTCTCGGTGGTGGAGTTGTGGGCCTATCGATCGCAGTCCAATGTGCCAAATTGGGTTGGCGTGTTTGTGTGGTCGAGAGGGGGCAGGTCGGTAAAGAAGCCTCATGGGCCGGTGCGGGCATCTTGCCCGCCGGTGCGACTGTCTCGGTGGATGATCCTATCGAGCAATTGAGACAATTGTCGGATCGATTGCATGAGGAGTGGGCCTCTTGGCTGCTGGACTTTACTCAAATCGATAACGAATATCGACGCAGCGGAGGATTGTATCTTGCTCGAAGTCCCGCCGAGCGGGCGACTTTGCGAGGCAACTGCATCTGGTGGGAGGAACATGGCATCGGTTATCGCAAACTCAGTATGCATGAAGTCTGCAACTTGAGTGCTACTATCGCACCGATCGAGTCGTACGGCTCAGCCGGCGAGTACTATTGGATCCAGCGCGATGCCAAGTTGCGGAACCCTCGCCACGTTGCAGCACTTAAGGCTGCTTGCCGAAAACTCGAAATCGACTTGTTCGAGCATACGGAAGTTTTGGAATTGAATGCCAGTGGATCGACGATCGAAAGCGTGGAATGCACTAGCGATTTGCACGAGGGTCACAGGATGCAAATGGTCGCCCAACGCTATTGCTTGACTACCGGAGCTTGGACTGCCCAACTGCTCAAGCCGTTGGGGATCGAGACGGGGATCTATCCTGTGCGAGGGCAGATGCAGTTGTATCGATTTGACCAGATTCCCTTTCCGTGCGTGATCAACGAAGGGCATCGATACATGGTTCCGCGAGAGGATGGACGAGTCTTGGTTGGCTCGTGCGAGGAAGAGGTGGGCTTTGTCAAAGCGACAACTCAGGAGATGATGGAGCAATTAAAGGATTGGGCAGTGAGTGTTTGTCCGAAGCTTGCCCATGCAACTTTGGAATCGCAGTGGTCGGGCTTGAGGCCCGGGTCGATCGATGCGTTCCCTTATTTGGGAACGTTGTATCCTCATACAAACGGTTTCATCGCTGCGGGTCACTTTCGACATGGGTTGCACTGGTCGACCGCGACGGCACTTCTGATGGGACAGCACATGCAAGGTGAGTCCACGGCGATCGATCTTGAACCATTCCGACTTCATCGTGGGAATGTTCAATAGGTTTTCTCGTCCGGTCAGAGGCTTGCGAGCGGTTCACCGGAGGGCTTGCGCCTTACCCGCTTTTCAAAACCCCTTGGCATGCGTTGAAATACACTCAAGACCAATCTTTCCAAAAATGATTCAAAAGGTTGATTTGACGGTATTGGGCTAACGCCTAACGCCTTATCCCGCTTGGCCCCCCTTCTTCCCCCGGAGCTTTGGCCGGGGGAGTAAGGGGCGGG
>Ga0208358_1000030_pt1 | contig 43045 bp, 33 predicted proteins | sample LakMenEpi10Aug09_FD_150685 | JGI IMG/M metagenome (GOLD analysis project Ga0208358, IMG submission 150685) | Freshwater microbial communities from Lake Mendota, WI - 10AUG2009 deep hole epilimnion (SPAdes) | ecosystem: Environmental > Aquatic > Freshwater > Lake > Epilimnion/Euphotic zone ... | reverse complement strand
CTCAACTCTGGATCACTTCCAGGAGCTATCAGCAAACAGCCCATTAGCGAGAACGTCGTCGGAGCGACGATGGGTGCCGACGCGATCGCCAAGGGCAAACTCGCCAGTGGTCTTGGACTCCTGACGACGATCCTTTGCGTGTTGGCTTACTACCGTTTCTCAGGTTTCATCGCAACGATCGCTCTGCTGTTGAACTTGGCGATGATTCTCGCGAGCATGATGCTCTTCCGCCAACCGTTGACCCTGGCAGGCCTTGCAGGTCTGGTGCTCTCGGTCGGTATGAGTGTCGATGCGAACGTCTTGGTTTTCGAACGGATCCGCGAAGAAAGGCAAAAGAATGCCACAACTCGAATGGCCATTCGAAACGGCTTTGATCGAGCTTGGACAACCATCTTCGACTCCAACCTTACGACCCTCATCAGCGCAGCGGTTCTCTACTACGTTGGAACCGAGCAGGTCAAGGGTTTTGCGATAACACTGATCATTGGTCTGGCGATCAGCATGTTCACGTCGGTCTTTTTTGCTCACACTTTGTTTGAAATCGCCGAACGCTGGGGATTCGCTCAATTGGGGATGTCCGATTGGGTCAACTCGGCAAAACGATCCTTCTTTGGACTCGGAGACATCGACTTCCTTAAATACCGGAACATCGCCTACGCCGTCTCTGCGGTTTTGATCGGCATCGGACTTGTCGCGACATTCCTCCGAGGTCGTGAATTCTTAGATATCGATTTCAACGGGGGAACCTCGGTGGTCTTTTCGCTGGACAAATCGATGGAACCAGATCGGGTTCGCGAGATTGCCCAAAAAGCTTTCGATGCCGATGAGAATGGACTACCGATCCAAACAACCTTGACCAACGTCGAGATGAGGGATTTCCAAAAGAATTCGGTCTACAAGCTTGACGTTTCGCTCAAGGATGAGGCACAAGTTCGCGATCGATTGCTCAAGGGCTTTAGCGGAGCAAACGGTGCGAAACTGGTTACCTACGACATGAAATCTCAAATCGTTAGCAAGAGCCAATCGAGTCTAAGGCACGCGAATCGAACCTTTTTGGTGGCTTATCAGGATCCAAACGCTCCTGCTCCAACGGCGGCCCAAGAGCCAGCCCCATCGTCGGCGGATCAATCAGCAACAGCCACACCGGCAACAACCGAGCCACCGGTGGCTTCTGCTACGCCGATCCTTGCGCCCGAAGCAACCACTGCGGCGACATTGAGCTTTGTCGATACGATTGGATCCTCACCTGCACGTCTAAACGCTTCCCAAGTGATCGAGACCTTGGTTGCAGCGGCCCAGGCCGCTGGCAGAAACTTGATCGACTCCCAAATCGAACTCGAACCTGCTTCGGCGACGAATTGGACGCGAAGCAGTGAACTTGGGTTCTCCGATTGGAACATCAAGCTTCCCTACGATGAAGCCACTACCGCAACCGTGCTCCAGCGCATGCGAGAGGCGATTCAGACCAAGCCTGTCTTCCAGTCCTTCAGCAATATCGAAGGACGCGTCGCGGGTGAGATGCAGCAAAAAGCTCTCTTGGGTCTTTTGCTAAGCTTGCTCTTTATCACGATCTACATTTGGTTCCGGTTTAACAAAGTCTCCTACGGCTTAGCGGCGGTGATCGCGCTCTTGCACGACGTGCTCATCACGATCGGCATCTTGGCCGTGAGCCACTGGCTCTTTAGGCCATTGGGCTTCTTGCTGATCGATGACTTTAAGATTTCCTTGACCATCGTGGCTGCGATTTTGACGATCATCGGTTATTCCCTCAACGATACGATCGTTGTGTTTGACCGGATTCGGGAGGTCAAGGGCAAGAGCCCGAACCTGACCGAGAAAATGATCAACACTTCGGTCACACAGACCCTTAGCCGTACGTTGCTGACTTCCTCGACAACCATCTTGGCGATTTTGCTGATGTACATTTGGGGTGGTGAAGGGATCCATGGATTTGCCTTCTGTCTTTTGGTCGGCATCGTCGTTGGAACTTTCAGTTCTATTTTCGTCGCCTCTCCAATCCTGCTTTGGCTTGCTAAACGCGAACAAGCCGCTCGCGCCGCTTCGAAAGTTACTTCATAATGCACGCATACCGCACGCATTCTTGTGGCCAATTACGTTCAAATCACGTCGGTTCGAACGTAAAGCTCTCCGGGTGGGTTTTTCGAAAACGAGATCACGGCAACCTGCTCTTTGTGGACTTGAGGGATCACTACGGGATCACCCAAGTGGTCGTCAATCGTGACTCTCAAGCGTTTAAGCTGATCGAGGGTGTGAAGCTCGAGTCGGTCATTTGCATCGAGGGGGTCGTCGATAGCCGAGGTACCGATCGGGTCAATCCCGAGCTCTCGACCGGTGAGATCGAGGTCAAGGCATCGAGCGTTGTGTTGCTTTCAGAGGCAGCCGAAGTACCCTTTCCAATCTTTGGAAATACAGAGTACCCCGAAGATATACGACTGCGGAATCGTTTCTTGGATCTGCGGCGGGAAAAGCTACACGCGAACATTGTTTTGCGAAGCCAAGTGATTGCAAGCTTGCGTCGCCGGATGATCGAATCTGGTTTCATGGAGTTCCAAACACCGATCCTCACCGCATCGAGTCCTGAAGGTGCGCGCGACTTCTTGGTTCCATCACGGGTTCATCACGGCAAGTTCTACGCGCTGCCCCAAGCCCCTCAGATGTTCAAGCAGTTGCTTATGGTCGCGGGCTTTGACCGTTACTTTCAGATCGCACCTTGTTTTCGCGATGAGGACGCTCGGGCCGATCGGTCGCCAGGTGAGTTCTATCAACTCGACTTTGAGATGAGCTTTGTTACCCAGGACGATGTGTTCGCGGCGATCGAGCCGGTCTTGTCAGGGGTATTCGATGAATTCTCTCGCGGTCGGAGTGTGACGGCACCTCCGTTCCCGAGGATTACTTACAAAGATGCGATGCTCAAATATGGTTCCGACAAACCGGACTTGAGAAATCCGATTGAGATTGTCGATGTCACCGAGATCTTCAAGGATGGTCCGTTTGCGGTCTTCGCCAAGTCGATCGAAGCCGGAGGAGTGGTTCGAGCCATACGAGCACCCGAGGCTGGCACCAAGCCTCGGAGTTTCTTTGATTCGGCCAACCAGTGGTCCAAGGATGAGGGGTTTGCTGGACTGGCCTACATCAATTTCAAAAATGGTGACGGTGGCGGGATTGCTAAGAATATTGGTCCCGAACGGGTCGCTCAGTTGGTCGCTAAGTTAGGGCTTGGGCCCAATGATGGAGTGTTTTTCGCTTGCGACAAACCAGCCACGGCAGCCAAGCTTGCTGGGCTCGTGCGCATGCGGGTTGGAAACGAACTGGGGCTCATCGAACAGAATGCGTTTAAGTTTTGTTGGATCGTTGATTTCCCAATGTACGAGTGGGATGAGATCGAGCAGCGAGTGATCTTTAGCCACAATCCGTTCTCGATGCCACAAGGAGAGATGGAGGCTTTGGAGACCAAAGATCCGCTCGATATCCTGGCTTATCAGTACGACATTGTGTGCAATGGAATCGAGTTGTCATCCGGGGCGATTCGCAATCACAAGCCTGAGATCATGTACAAGGCATTTGAGATCGCCGGTTACGATCGCTCGGTGGTCGACGAGCAGTTCAAGGGGATGATCAATGCGTTCAAGTATGGAGCGCCTCCGCACGGTGGTTCGGCACCTGGGGTCGACCGGATTGTGATGCTTTTGGCAGACGAGCCTAATATTCGGGAGGTGATTCTATTCCCGATGAATCAGAAGGCCGAAGACTTGATGATGGGAGCTCCATCGTATGTCTCAGAAAAGCAGCTTCGAGAACTACGCATCGCGATCGTCGGCGATCCGCATAAGACCAGTTAGATCCTAGTATCTTCCGATATCTACCATCTCAGAGGAATAGTACGGTTAAGCTCTTTTTTAGAACTTTGTACGTTCCGAACGCATTGTAGAACGTTTACTCGTGGCTCTGAAGATCGTTGAGTAGCTAGCTCGCAGTGTGGGTTGAACTGATCACCCAGGAAGAGAATCGACTCAAGCAGACGTGTTATGCGTACGCCAAGAGGACAAGAAGAACCAACGAAAGATCGAGATTCTCCAATCTGCCCAAGGTATCGGGCAAGACGATGTGCAAGCGATCCATCATGGAAGGGCGTGGCAACGTTAGAGCGATCTTGTATATGGCCACACTTGTCGCTATCCGGCACAACGAGAAGTTTAAGGCCTACTACGCACATCTAAAATCGGTCGTCTGTTTCACCCTGCGCCATCATTGGAATAGTTTTGCGCGCAATGAACTGATGATTTTCCGAGCCTATGCCTACAAAATCCCGGGGGTTCGGGGGCAGAGCTCCTGAGGAGCATGGGCTCTACGCGTGCTGGACACAGCGGTTGTTCAAAATCTTTTTTGAACAAATTTACCCCTGATTTAAAGACCGTTGCTACTCGAAGGGTCGTATTGGGATGTCGTTGACATGCGGCCCAAATACTGGGGTTCCAGCTTCCTTGAAAAGGCGATCGCCTTGAATCGATTCAGGCGTTTCGAGTACGAGTACGAGTACCGCGAAGCTGAGTACGAAAAAGCCGAGCTTTCACACACTAAAACACCCGAAGAACCAGGAATTCGAAAGAATGCTTGAAGGATCTAGCCATGTACATAACCGCGTGGTTGCATCTGCATGACGCCACCCTTGCTGCGAGACCACAGTCCAGTGCGGCTCACAAAAGTGCCTATGACCGTTAAAGGCACTCCGTCGATAGACTGTGGTAGAAGATCGATCCGACTCGGATCGACCGCCATAAGCAATTCAAAATCTTCTCCATCGCCGATGGCATGCTCTAATGCCGTATGACCCGTGGTCTTGGATCTCTCGACGGCAGCATCGCTTATGGGTATTAGATCTAGATCCACTTCGGCACCGCATCGACTCGCGACGGTCATATTCAAAAGATCAACCCCAAGCCCATCACTGATGTCCGTAGCGGCTTGAACGATCCCCAGTGGATGCAACGCCCTTGCCAGATGAAGCCTTGGCTCGAACTCCAAGTGCTTGCCCAAGAGGCTACCACCCAGGCGACCGCTTACGACGATTTTATCCCCGGGCCGTGCACCGCTTCGAAGCCAACATCCGGCCTGTGGGGCAGTTCCTACGGCTGTTAGATGAACGACCAAGGGACCATCCCAGACATTGGTGTCTCCACCTCCGATGGCGACATTGTATTTCTCGCAAGCTTGACAGACACCTTCGTAGATCTCTGCACCGATCAGATCGGCTGACTTGCGGGGCAAACACAAGGATAGAAATACGGCCACCGGGCTAGCAGCCATGCTTGCCAGGTCACTTAGGTTCACTCCGACAAGCTTTCTGCCAACAGCTTGGGGGCCACACTCATCGAGTATAAAGTGGGTTCCTTCGCATAGCGAATCGGTGGTTACGACCCAGTCGGAGCCGTCCGAGGCTATCAGAGCGCAATCATCGCCGATGCCGAGTTTGACTTTGGGCAAGCGCATCGCGCGCTGCTTGGCCCAAGCAATAAAACCGTGTTCCATGAGAATCAGACCCCGGCAGTTTGCGAGCGGGCACAACGTTCGTCCAGTTGCCTACAAGTCCCCGCGATGCCGGCAGCATCGATTCCGATTTCAGCAAGAAGTTCGTTGCGTTCCCCGTGCTCGATGAAGCGGTCGGGAATCCCAAGGATTCTTAGGATCCGGGTGTCCCAACCGTGATGACAAGCGGCTTCTAAAACAGCCGATCCAAAACCACCGGCAAGGGCTCCTTCCTCAACGGTCACGACGAATCGGGATTCTTCGAAGACCTTCGCAAGCATTTGGATATCCAATGGGCGGATGAACCGAGCATTGACGACCGAAACATCGAGTCCTTCGGTACTGAGCATATCGGCTGCCGCAAGGGCTTGCTGGAGCATCGCTCCGATGGCGATGATCGTCCCGTCGCGACCCTTGCGGATCGTTTCGGATTTACCGAGTTCGATCGGTTGTTTGGGCCTATCAAACGCAAGTGCACTGGTCTTTGGATACCGGATCGAAGTAGGGCCGGGTTGATTGAGAGCAAACTCGAGCATCGGTTCGACTTCGGTCGAATCCCCAGGAGCCATCATGACGATGTTGGGGAAGACGCGTGTGTATCCGATGTCGAACAGACCGTGGTGCGTCGGACCGTCTGGGCCAGTTAGACCTGCGCGATCCATCATCAGGACAACAGGCAGGTTCTGAAGTGCGACTTCCTGAAAGATCTGATCGTAGGATCTTTGCATGAACGTGCTGTAGATGGTGACAATGGGACGAAGGCCGACTTTGGCTTGTCCGGCCGCAAAAGCAACCGCATGCGACTCGCAGATTCCAACGTCAAAGAATCGCTCTGGAAACTCGTCTCGAACTGGTTCGAGTTTGTTCCCTTGGCACATCGCGGCAGTCATCACCGTGACCTTTTCGTTGCGTCGCATTTGGCTTGCGATCGCATCGCGTGCATAGTTGGTAAAGGCCGGTTTCTCACCGATCGTTAGAACCTTTGGCGCACCGTCCTCGTCTTCGAAAGCCGGAGGTGTGTGGAAATAAACCGGGTCGTCTTCGGCAGGCTTGTACCCCCTGCCCTTCTCAGTAACGACATGAAGGAGGATTGGACCTTGCTGGTCCTTGATCATTTCGAGGTATTTTCGCAAAAGACGAATATCGTGTCCATCGATAGGACCGATGTACTTGAAGCCGAACTCCTCGAAGAGCATGCCTCCGACCATACCGGCCTTGACCCCCTCTTTGACTTGGGCCAAGAGTTTTTCAGTAGAATCTCCCAAAACTGGAACCTTGTTGAGGATCTTGGTAACCTCTTGTTTGAGCCCAGTGTAGAACGGGTTGGTGCGCAATCGATCGAGGTAATTGGCAAGTGCTCCAACGCGCGGGCAGATCGACATCTTGTTGTCATTCAGGACAACGATGAGATCTTTATTGAGTTCACCGGCGTTGTTCATCGCTTCGAAAACGATCCCTGAGGGGAGCGCTCCATCGCCGATAACAGCGATGCTTTTGCGACGCTTTTGATCCATCAGATCATCACCGGACTTGAGCCCCAAAGCTGTCGAGACGCTACAACCGGCATGGCCCGTCATGAACAGATCATAGGGGCTTTCGATCGGGTTGGGATAGCCCATGAGTCCGCCTCGTTCCCGGATCGTTCGGAACTCCTTGTAACGTCCCGTGACCAACTTGTGAGGGTAAATTTGGTGGCCGGTGTCCCAGATCAAGCGATCGTATTTGAAGTCGAAAACGCTGTGGAGCGCCAAGCACAGTTCGACCACACCCAAGTTGGAAGCAAAGTGTGCCGTTCTGGTAGCAAGCAGGTTGCAAAGGACATCCCGAATTTCGAGGGCCATTTGATCGAGTTGCTCGACGCTCATCGATCGCAGCGGATCGGCAGAGGGCAACTGAGAAAGAAGAGGGTGCGACGCCATCAACTATGCCTTTCCAAGATATACTTCGCGATCTGCCGAAGGCCCTCGGCTTGATGATTAAAGGGTTCCAGGGCGGCCAAGGACTCTGCGACCCAGCGATTGGCCATCTGTCGGCTTTCGGTAATACCATAGACGCCAGGAAAGGTCAGTTTACCACGCGCGGCGTCTTTGCCAGTCGCCTTACCAGTTTTCTCACGGGTTGACTCGACGTCCAGAAGGTCGTCGACAATTTGGAAGGCAATACCGATTCCGCGACCGTATCTGGCCAGCGCAGAGCGACATTCTGGCGTAGCATTCGCGGCGATAGCCCCCAAAACAACGGATGCTTCGATCATTGCCCCAGTTTTTCTGCGATGAATCGCGTCGAGCCTTTTTTCAGGGGACTCTTCGATGCCCTTGGGCTCGTCGCATTGCATTTGGGACCTGTTTTCTTCCAACAGATCGTCCATTTGGCCGCCGACCATCCCGCGGATGCCGGCTGCCCAAGCAAGCACTTGGCAGCTTTCCACAAGAGCCGTTGGATCGAGCCGGCTGCTTAGGATCGACTCAAAGGCCATCGGTTGGAGTGCATCCCCGGCTAATATCGCAGTGGCTTCGTCGAACTGACGATGGCAAGTTGGCCGTCCGCGGCGCAGGTCGTCATCATCCATCGCGGGCAGATCGTCATGGATCAGCGAGTAACAATGGATCATTTCCAGAGCACAAGCATTTCCCAAGGCCTGTTCGAGGTTTGCTCCTAGGGTTTCGCATGCTAGCAGGCACAGCACAGGCCGCAACCGTTTGCCTGGGGCCAGCAGGGAATATTCGAGTGCATCGGCCAACCGTTTGGGAGATTCTTGGGCGAACCGATTCAAGCGTAGCCTCAGTTGGGAGTCGATCAGCGAACTGAGCTGATTCCATCGGGCAAGTAAATTCCCCTGAGAGAATTCGCTCGGAGAATCGCTTGGCCGGACGGTCGAGGGGGAATCCGAAATGATTAAGTTCCTGAAAGCTTTGGTCTCATTGGGCAAAAAAGGCCTTCCGATAGGCCCGGTCTCCCGAGATTCATGACGCCAGATGTCGATTGTATCTTAACAAAGCGTAGGGAAAAGAACGCGCAGCCTGCGGGTTGAAAAATCAACCGAATCAATTTTTCTGAATCAATCGTCAGACTTGATACATTTCGAAGCTTCATTAGGGACATGATCCAGGCCCCCAGCGAATCCTATTGTCGGTCCTAATTGCTCGAAATAATGCGTTCTGATCATGCCTTGAGTCCGAAACCCTAATACAATCCAGGGGTTGTATCGCTTGGCTCATGCATCAAACGGGTCGCGAAAAAGGAAAGTTGCCATGAAAAGAAGAATTCGCCGTGGGTTTGGTTCGACGGTTCTCATCGTTGGGGCTGTGTTGCTGAGTCAACCTGCCGCTTTCGGTCAATTTGGTGGAACCGGCGGCTTTGGAAGTGGAGGCTTAGGCAACCTTGGCAACCTTGGCAGCTTTGGCGGCGGCTCCTTTGGAGGGAATTCCTTTGGCGGTAGCTCGTTCGGTGGAACTGGTGGATTTGGCCAAACAGGCGGGTTTGGTCAGCAAGGCGGGTTTGGCCAGCAAGGTGGGTTTGGCCAGCAAGGTGGGTTTGGTCAGCAAGGCGGGTTTGGCCAGCAAGGTGGGTTTGGAGGAACCTCCGGTGGCCGTACGCTGCCGGGCCAATTCGGGGGGCTTGGTATCTCTGGCGGGAAAGGAATTCTCCCTGATTACATAAGCCAACCGCTCCCGGGTGGCATCGGTGGCGCGACGGTTTTTGGAATCGGTCCATCGGGCAACTCCGCCGGTGGTGGTCTCTCGGGCGGAATCGGTGGTTTAGGCGGTGGACTTGGTGGCCTAGGTGGTGGCGGTCTGGGCCTGGGTGGTATCGGCGGCCTGGGTGGCCTCGGTGGTGGACTTGGCCGTAACCAGATGGGACGAGCAGGCCAACCACAAGGCAAAGCGACTTTTCGTGCTGCCGTACGGCCCGACATTCCGGTCAACAGTCAGCGTGTCGGCAACCTTTCGGGACAACTCCAGACTCGCATGTCACGGGTTCCACTCCCCGAGCGATTGCGGGGAGCGAAAGTCTCCGTCGAGGATGGACAAGTCGTGCTTCGAGGAACGGTAGCTAACGAGTCGGATAAGCGGATGATGGAACGGTTGATCCAGTTGGAGCCTGGGGTGAACTCGGTTCGGAATGAACTGGACGTTGCAGCGCCGAGATTTGAGCAAATCCCGGCAGAGCCGGCCCGTTAATCGATTGCGATTGCATTCCCGCCGCCGCGATCGGAATATGAAACCCTGGAGTCGGCATGGCGACCTGAGTGGCAGGTACCGTCACGTTCGAAACGGTCATCGCACCATTGCTAAGTTCATTTGCCGCTGCAGTCGTTATCGGAACTGGTTGTGACTCCTGGATTTGCTGGAGTAGCTCAGCGGCTTTCTCCGGGGTCAAGACTGGCTTGGCTTGATAGTTCCTCGCAGGATACTGAATGGTCGTGGTTCGATGCGCCGGATCTCGCTGCACCGAATCGCCCAAAGGCTGTCCGGGATTGACGCTCGTCGGTGCGTTGCTGGTATGCGAGGCATGCTGGACGCCGTTTTGCACCGAGGCTTGGATGACCTCTTGTTGGCCTTTATTCGGTAAAGCGCCGGGAAGAAGTACCGTCGCTGCATTTCCGCGGATCACTGGCCCATCCTTGGTTTTGAACGTCGGGATGAGCATGATCTTCTTTTGCGTGCCCGGGGCTGCATCCCATGGAATCCAGATGCTGTACGAAGCGCCCAACTCGCTCTCTGAGAAATGGGTTGTGAACTGTTCGGCCGTGAAGCGGAAACGTTTATCGGCGGACTCGACCGACATGCCGTCGTGACTGCGATCCGTGTCGTCGAACCCATAGACGGTCAACTCACCTTCGACGGGGATCGCTTGACTCTTCTCGTTGTAGAAGTAGAGCCGACCACCGAATCCCCGAGTAGGCGGTTTGCCTTCCTTGGTGAAGATGTCGTAGGTCCAAGTGACGTTGATGCTCTGAGGAACCTGATAGTCCTTCTTCTTAAAGAGCGACCAAGAGGAATCCTTCTTGGTGTTCTTCGTGTTCTTTGCCGATGTCATCGTGGAGCATCCAGCCGTTGCAATCATAAGCAAGCAGCAGGTGACCACACGATATCGATAGGATGCTATGGTCATATTCGTTGCTTTCATCTTGTGGTTGGTGGATTGGTCGAACGACTTCCTTGGATCAGGCTACCTCGAGGATTTCGAGTTGAGGATGCGCCGTTTGGATAGCTTTGAACGGGCGGATTCTGAAAGTTCGGATCGCCATAGTAAATCTGCGAATCGACCGCCTCGGGGGCCATCGGTTGCATGGGCTCGGTGATAATCTGCATTTCCGAAGGCTGGTTTGGATAGATGATTTGAGGATTGCTCGGTTCGTACTCAACCGTTGGAGTTTCATCCGGGAAAATGGTAGGAGACATCGCAGGTCCCCAGAGTCCGTTGCCTGCAGAGAGGCCTTTGTCACCGTAGATGTTCAGGACATCTGCCAAGCACCAGCTCATACGAGACGACTCGGCCATCTTGATCATGTCCATCTTGTTGGCATCGTTGGCGTTGATGATCCGCGGAGTCATGACCACCAAGAGTTCGGTTCGATTCTCGGTCTCTTTGTCGTATCGGAACAGCGCTCCGGCGATGGGAATATCTGCAAGCCAAGGAATCCGTTTGGATTGCGTGGATCTGGATTTGGTGATCAATCCACCGATGACAACTGTCTGACCATCGTAGGCGGTCACACGAGTCTGCGCGATCGTTTGGTTGAACGCAGGGGTCAAAGTGGTTCCTGCCGCACCAGCCACACCGTTTGTGACTTCCAAGCCGTTGGCTCGGTCGATCGTCGCCCGACTGATGGCGACGATCATGTTGATCAAGCCATCTTCGTTGGTGCGAGGCTGGATCTGAAGCGTCAGGCCTGCATTGACATAGTTGACGTTCTGCTGAACGATCCCAACGCTACTTGCCGTTCCTCCTAGAACAGGGATCGACTGACCGACATTGATGACAGAGATGTTGTTATCAATGGTCGTCAAGGTTGGTCGGGCGAGGATCTGAGCACGGTTGGCATCTTGGAGCATGCGGAAGAGCAAGCCCACAGACTCGCTGCTAGCTGCAAGAACCAAACCGCCGTAGCCAAGATCGCTTGTCCTGCCGAGCGCAAAACCAGAGGAACCCTGGCCAGCCACATTCTGAGGACGCCGCTGCGGGCTAGTAGTGCTAAACGCTGGGGTCAAGACATCGAAGACCGGGCTCCCGAGAGTTCCTCCCGAGGCGCTTCTGCGGTCGAATAACAAGGAGTCTTGGAGGCCAAGCTCCGTGCCGAATTCAAACTGGTCGTCTAATGCTACCTCTGCGATGAGCATCTCGACAAAAACCATCGGTTGCTGGCGATCAAGCCGCTCGATGACTTGCCGAATCTGCTGCATGTACCGCGGTGTCGCACTGACGACAATACTGTTGGTCGATGGCTCTGCGATGAGAAACACTTCGCGGTCGACTCGCTCGAACAAGCTGATTGCTTGGCCCGAGATCAACTGCTGAGTGATGACGTTTCGCTGAGTGTTTAGCAAATTATTCAATGCGGTGAATATGTCCGACGCGTTTGCGTTTCTCAGCCAGATCACCTCATTGCTGCGCTGTTGACCGCCGGTCTCGTCCAAGCGATACAGCAGCACTTCGATAACCTCCAAGTCCGAACCAGCACCCGATACGATGATGGAATTGGTCCGAGTGTCGGCTGAGATCCGCAAGGGAACCAAGGTGCTCTCTCCACCCCCGGTCAAGGCTGCAAGGTTTTGCAAACCGATGGCCGCAGCGCTGGTCGTCGAAGCCCCCGCAGTTGCAGGTAGCCCAAAGACCTGCTGGAGTGTCAGGGCCAAGCTCGTGGCGTCCCCGTTGACCACCGGAAAAACCTTGATACGAGCATCGGCTGAAGGAAGCTGATCCAACTGGTCAATCAGAGCCTGAATCAATGGCATGCTCTTGGACGGGGCACGGACCACCAAAGCGTTGATGCTCGGGTTGCTCGTGATCGTAACACCGGCGAGTATCCCCGAGTTGACTGGCTGGCCGTCGCGAGGAACAACCATGAGTCGACTGCTCGGAGCCCGCGAACTGCCGCTCGATGGCTGCGCCTGTGGCTGTTGCGGTTGACCTGGAGTCGCCGCAGCAGCACTGGCTGTCCCTGTGATGGCCGATTGAAGGATCGGCTGAAGATCCGACGCTACAGCGTTCTTGATAGGAAAAACCCTAATCTCATTTTCTGCAGAAGTCGACTCGACATCGATCTCCAAAATCAACTTGGCTACCTCGGCTATGTCCCGAGGCGAGGCTTGCACAATCAGCGAGTTGGTTCGATAGTCCGCAACGACCTTGATCCGCGTTCCGATCGTCAAAGCCGAAGTGTTCGCGGGTGCAGCTTGGCCCGGCACAGTCTCGCTAAAGAAGTTTCTTACTAGCGTCTCGGCATCGACTGCCGAGGAGTTCACCAACCGGAATACACGCAACTGATTGTTCGGATCCAACGGTTGATCGAGCTTGACGATCAACTCCTTGATCGCCGCAAGTGCCTCAGGCCGCCCAATGAGCAACAACGAATTGGGCTGTCCCAATGCATAAAGGCTGATTTGTCCCTGACGCGGTGTGAAGACCTTGTCGTTAAGATCCCTCAAAATTGGTTCGAGGGCTACTCCGTTGACATGCTTGAGCGGATAGATCTCGATCTCTGGTGTCGTCTCAGCACTCTGCTTTTTGATCTGCTCGATGACCTCTAAGACGCGCTGAACGTCTCGACGACCACCTTTAACAATCACGATCCCCATTTCGGGAACGAACGAAATATCAACATCACCAATAAGGCCCGTTCCGCTGCCCATCGAATCGGGAGAACCAATGGCCATCCCAGGTGCATTGTCGTCGTCTTGATTGGCTGGAACTTGGCCACTGACCTGGTCGTCCTGAGGCGGTTGCTGGAACGACGCGAGTCGAACTAATCGCAACGCTGTTTCAATCCGTTCGGGACTCGCCGGATTGATCGGAACAATCTGCGTCGGACGCTGCGGGTCGGCTTGGGCAAAATCCACCGCAGTGACAATCTGCGACCAAGCAAATACATCTTTAGGACTTCCTTGCATCCGCACCGTATCGGTTCGCCGATCGACCGTCATGACCTCCCGAGGTCCAGCATCGGTCAGCATTTGCAGTTGGGCAAGCTCGCCGTTGTTGGTCGTCGAAACCGATAGACGCGGCCCTGCAATTCTCATTACCGCATCTTCGAGTTCTCGCCAACTAACTCGCTGAAGCTTGTACTCTCGCGATTGAACGGCACTGGATAAAACACGGCCTGAGACATCCGATGCAACCGGACTCGATTGCTTGTTGACCGACGCTACCAACGCTCCAATCTGAGCATGGGTGGCTTCTGGGGCCAATACCATCAATCGACCAGTCTCAGGTTCAGTCGTGATTCGCACTCGCTTGTCGGCCCCAAACTGCGATTGCAGTTGAGCTACGACAAATGCAACGTACTCCGTCGGCAACGCATAGACTTGAAGCCGAGCCTCACCTGCCTGCGAAAAATTGTTCGCTACAGGAGCCAACGGTGCCACTGGGAAGTTACCTCCCTGAGTCTGGCCGCCTTGCATCTGACCTCCTGGAATCCGAGCCGCAGGTGCTTGGGCAGCAGGAGTCGATCGCTGAGTGCTCGGCGGAAGCATCAGCGGACGCTTCTGATTGGCAGTCCCCGAAGGCTCCTTGGGCAAAAGCGACTGAGGGCCTTGTGCATGGCCCTGCCCCATGCCTGCAAGACATGCGGAACCAAAGGCAGTCGCTAGCAAAACGCCTCGAAACCAAGCATAGCCCTTGGTTCGTTTGCTATGGGCATGTTCAAGGCGAGAATTCGAATGGCTGTTTGGATGATTTCGACTCGTCACGCTCATCGTTCCTTTGATTTCGGATGGCTATGGGCTCCTGGCGAAGGGCCCTGTCTCATCGGAACAATCGGAACATTCCGCAACCTTTCTTCAGTCAAACAACTCAACCTGGACGGTAAAGTTTAACATTTAGCTTTTGTAATATTGCCGCCCTAGGGGTGGGTTGCACAAGCTAGCAATTTCGCGATACTACGACGGTTTCCAGGATCTTTGCAAGCTTTCCCAGGAAACACATCTATGGACGATAAGATCGCCTGCGAGGGGATCACGTTTGATGACGTTCTGATTCAGCCTCGCTACAGTGACATTCTTCCGTCGCAAGTCGACGTCTCAACACAACTTACGGCAAGAATCAAGCTCGAGATTCCCCTGCTTTCCTCTCCGATGGATACCGTCACCGAGAGCGAAATGGCCATCGCGCTGGCTAAGGTAGGAGGGTTGGGGATTATCCACAAGAACATGGATATCGCCTCCCAAGCCGCCGAGGTCACCAAAGTCAAACGATCGGCCAATGGCATCATTCCAGATCCGGTCACCTTAAGACCTAGCGACAGTGTGGCGACGGCCCAAGATGTGATGCGCAAGCAAAACGTATCGGGGATCCCGATCGTTGAGGCTAGCGGAAAACTCGTCGGGATTCTCACCCGCCGTGACATGCGGTTCCTTGAATCGAGCGACACACCTATTTCCTCGGTCATGACCCGTGAAAATCTCGTCACCGCTCAAGGAAATGTAACGCTTAGCGAAGCTGAGCGGATTTTGACGGATAAAAAGGTGGAGAAACTTTTGCTGGTTGACGATCAATACCACCTGACTGGACTGATCACGATCAAAGACATCGACCAGATGAAAAGTTACCCATCGGCCTGCAAGGACGAACTGGGCCGCTTGAGGGTCGGTGCGGCGATCGGTGTTCACGATTACGATCGGGCCTCAGAGCTCATTCGACGCGGGGTTGATATCCTTGTGGTCGATAGCGCCCATGGCCATTCGTCAAACGTGATTGCCACAGTTCGGGAATTGAAACGCCAGTTTAACATCGATGTCATCGCCGGAAACGTTGCGACGTTTGAAGGTGGAAAAGCATTGGTGGAAGCTGGTGCAGATGCGGTGAAGGTAGGGATCGGCCCAGGCTCGATCTGCACCACTCGCGTGATCTCCGGCGTAGGAGTTCCGCAGATCACCGCCATCTACGAAACCACCAAGGCTTGCAAGCAGGCCAACATTCCGACAATCGCCGACGGTGGCATCCGATACTCCGGTGACATCGTTAAAGCCCTGGTCGCTGGGGCTCAAACCGTGATGATCGGAAGCTTGTTCGCAGGACTTGCCGAAAGCCCAGGCCGAACCATCCTCTACCAAGGCCGAACCTTCAAGGCCTATCGGGGAATGGGATCGCTCGGGGCGATGGTCAAGGGATCGAGCGAAAGGTATCGCCAAAGCGGCCAGGATCAACTCTCGAAGTTGGTTCCCGAAGGGGTCGAGGGGCGAGTGCCATTCAAAGGTCCGCTGGCCGATTATGCTTACCAATTGGTAGGTGGACTGCGAGCTGGTATGGGGTACTGCGGTACCAAATCCATCTCGGAGTTACGGTCCGAAGCACGATTCATCAAGGTATCGGCGGCGACGGTTAGGGAGAACCATCCACATGACATTGCCATCACGCAAGAAGCACCCAATTACAGCCCGGAGGTCCATCAAGCTGGCGATAGCTGATCGCTCGCAGCGTGCAAGACGATCTCTTGCACGCCTCTTGCACTGGTGCTTGTGCATCCCCGTAAGCACTCTTTGCTTAACTTCAGGCTGGTTAGCAACAGACTCAGCCATGGCGCAAAACCCATTGCGCAGTAGCTCGGAAACGAAATCCAATGATTTGGCCCAGCAGCCCGCTTGGTCGCCTACTCCTTTCCAAGCCAACCCTCTGCGAGAGGATGCTTCGGCATCCCGCGCGTTTCAATCAAAACCATCCCAAGGGGCATCGCAAGCCACAGCGGGCCGATCCCAATCACTCCAGCCGAAAGACTCCGTTCGCTCGACAGGAAATATCGCAGAATCGAGCAAACAGGCCGAAGTCCTACGATGGCGCAAGGTCGAAGTTCCAGCCGCCATTGCTAAACAAACCACTGCGGTTAAACAAACCACTTTGCCAGAGGTTGTCACGGCTGCATTCGAGGATCAAGCGACCAAGCAGCCTCCTCGATCAAGCTTACTCGTTCAGCAACCTATCGAGCCAACCCCAAAAGCGTCGCTCGCCCCGTCGCAAGAGTCCCTCTTGCCTCAGACCCTACCGACACCAACCTTAACGTTACCACCAGCGGGTCAACCGCCAGTGAATCGGCTACCAGCTATCGAGCCACCTGCGCAGACTTTGCCACCGGCTGTCGGGTCACCAGCTGCTGAGCCACCCGCATTGACATTGCCACCTAGGAGTCCACAGCCTGAGGTGCAAGCACCTGCACCATTGCCAGAGAGCGTGCTTCCCAATCCGTTCCCTAAGCCATCGGCTCAAGATCGAGCGCCGAGTTCGCCGTCGGATCGCAAACTTCGGGATCCTGCCAAACTCGATGAATCGGAGAGCCTACAAGAACCTTCGAAGTTACTTGAGCCATCGAAGCTCGATGATGACTTACCACCTGCCCCCCCTAAAAGGGCCGATCAATCGGTTGCCAACTGCGATCTTGTCCGAGAATTCGCGGCGGGTGCAGATATTCGCAACTTCCAACTGGATTCCTCGCCGGATTTCGTCCAAGGCTATCAGTCGGGCAACAGGCCCGGCTCGTTAACCCAGGAAACCTTTGTCAAGAAGTCACCGATAAGGACTTGGCGGGGCTCTCAAGGTGAGTTTATCGCCGAAGGGAAATTGGTGGACTTGGTTTATGGCACGGTGGTCATCGAGCAAAGTGACGGCAAACGGGTTTCGTACCTACAACGCAAACTCAGCGACACAGACCAAGTCTTTGTCTCCGAGGCGTGGGGGATTCCAGTGACATGTCCGTTGGGGGATCAAGGTTTTGCGCCACGGCTTTTTGTCGATTCGACATTGACGTGGAAGGCTTCTGGGGCTTGCAACAAACCGCTTTACTTCGAAGACGTGTCGCTTGAGCGTTACGGGCACGAGTGGGGGCCGGTGGTCCAACCGGTCGTCTCAACAGTCCGATTTTTTGGTGATTTGGCTGTGCTTCCTTACAAGATGGGAATTCACCCGCCTAACGAGTGCCAGCACCCTTTGGGGTACTATCGACCGGGTTCTTGTGCACCATGGACGATCAAGCCAGTACCGCTTAGCTTGCGGGGAGCGGTAACCCAAGCGGCCTTTGTCACCGGGACTGTATTTACGTTACCGTAATAAGGCAAAACCCACTTGGTCGTTGTATTTTCGTTTAACCCGCAGCCAACGGCGAGGAAGTGGTATCAACCCCCTGGGATCGACCGTTTGGTGCTCGATCGAAGGAGTGCGTTTGTATCGTTTCAACCGAGGGTTGGAGCAGGGTTTACTTCTCCGCTTGGAGCCTAAACGAAGAATAGCAGGGGGCTTATTTAAATTCCTCGCCGTTGGCTGCGGGTTAAACAAGATAGCTAATAAAAAAAGCTCGGCTGTTACGCCGAGCTTCTTGCATGTTTTGGTCAACCAACTCTCGTTGGTTAGCTGACCAGATAAAGCCTTAGTACATGTCGTGGTCGTGCGAATGACCACCCTTCTTGTCATCCTTTGGCTTCTCCGCAATGAGTGCATCGCTGGTCAAAAGCAATGTTGAGACCGAAGCAGCATTGGCAAGTGCCGTGCGAGTCACCTTGGTCGGATCGATCACACCAGCCTTGACCAAGTCTTCATAGACACCGGTCAGGGCGTTGTAACCGATGTTGCCTTTGGCTTCGGCAACTTTCGAGCAGACGATCCCGCCATCTTGGCCTGCATTGGCCGAAATCATGGTCAATGGTGCACGGCATGCACGCAAGACGATGTTGTAGCCGGTGACCTCGTCTTGCGAGAGGGAATCCGAAGGAGTCACTTGGGTCGATGCTCGGAGCAAAGCCACACCACCGCCAGGAAGAATGCCTTCTTCGATCGCTGCACGGGTTGCGTGCAAAGCGTCTTCGACGCGGGCCTTCTTTTCCTTCATTTCGCTCTCGGTGGCTGCACCGACGTTGACCTTGGCAACGCCGCCGGCGAGCTTGGCCAGACGCTCTTCGAGCTTCTCGCGATCGTAGTCGCTGCTGGTGTTTTCAATCTCGCGGCGAATCTGATCGATCCGAGCCTTGATCTCGCTTGCCTTGCCTGCACCTTCGATAATCGTGGTGTTGTCCTTATCGATGATGACCTTCTTGGCTCGACCTAAATCCGAAAGGGTCAAAGCATCTAGCTTCTTGCCCAAAGCCTCGAATACAGGAACCGCACCGGTAAGAATTCCGATGTCTTCCATCATCGCCTTGCGTCGATCGCCGTAACCAGGAGCCTTGACGGCTGCGACATGAAGCGTTCCGCGAAGTCGGTTGATGACCAAAGTTGCCAATGCTTCGCCTTCGACATCCTCAGCGATAATAAGCAGAGGCTTGCTCTGCTGGACGACTTGCTCGAGAACGGGAACGATTTCCTTGATGTTCGCAACTTTCTTTTCGAAGACCAAGATATACGCATCTTCGAGGATGCATTCCATGGTGGTCGCATCGGACACGAAATAAGGCGAGAGGTAACCTCGGTCAAATTGCATCCCTTCGACGAACTCAAGTTCGTCATGGAGGCTCTTGCCTTCGTCGACCGTTACCACACCGTCCTTACCAACGCGTTCCATGGCATCTGCGAGCAAGTTACCGATAGCTCGGTCGTTGTTCGCAGCGATCGAAGCGACGTTGGCCATCTCGGCCTTGTCCTTGATCTTGATCGACATCTTCTTGAGCTTCTCGGTGATATCCGCAACGGCTTGCTCGATACCAGCCTTCATCTGAATCGGATTCACACCGGCAACAACCGCTTTGAGTCCTTCGTTGAAAATCGCTTCGGCCATGACCGTGGCAGTGGTTGTTCCATCGCCAGCAACGTCGCTGGTCTTCGAGGCCACTTCGCGTACCATGCGAGCGCCCATGTTCTCGTAAACATCTTCGAGGTCGATTTCCTTAGCGACCGTAACACCGTCTTTGGTCACTGTTGGGCTACCGAAAGACTTTTGCAAAATAACGTTCCGACCGCGTGGTCCGAGTGTTACCTTGACTGCCCGAGCGAGTTTACCGACACCACGTCGGATCGCTTCGCGGGCTTCCTGATCAAAAGCAATGATTTTTGCCATAGTCTAAGAATGCTCCTTGATGAAATTCTTCGTTTTGGTTCCGTAGCAATGCTTGGGCTACCAACGGACAAAAACGACGATTGAAAGGTATTTAAGTTAGGGTTAGCCGAGGACTGCCAGTACTTCGGATTCGTTCATCAGCAGGTACTCTTCGCCATCGATTTCGATCGACTCGCCTGCATAGCTGGTAAATAGGACGTGATCGCCAACCTTGACCTGAAGTTGCGAACGACTGCCATTCTCCAAAACACGTCCGTCTCCGACACTGATCACCTTGCCGCGGGTTGGACGATCCTTGGCGCTGTCGGGCAAGTAAATGCCACCGACGGTTTTTTCTTGGGACTCTTGCCGCTGAACCACGATTCGGTCCCCAAGTGGAACCAATTTGACCTTGCTCTTCTCTTTAGTTGCAGCCATCTACAAAAACTCCAAAGGCTAAACAAACGACGATGGGAATACGCCAAAAAGGCATACGAAAACGTTTTGCAATCCAGGGAGCAACTTGCGTGCCACGAAAAGCTAGCTGGTTTTTTCCTTGTGGAAAATCGTGGCTATGCGGGCTTTTGCCCATTGTTTTGTAGGAATTGTGGGCCAAAATGATAGGTGGATTTTTAGATCTTTTCGTCAAAGGGCCAACCGATGCCGTTGCGTGTGACTTGCCAATGCGGGGTGGCTTTAAACGTCCCCGAAACGATGGCCGGCAAAGGGGTTAAGTGCCCTAAATGCCAAAGCGTCATCGCCGTCGGTACCCCGGCCAAAACAGCCCCAGCGACCAAGCCCGCTGCATCGAAGCCTGCGGCGAAAGCAAGCGCCAGCAATACATCCCAGGATGCGATGGCCAAGCTTCTGGACTCCGCAGGCCTGAAGAAACGCGAAGGAATCTTCTGCCCTTCGTGCGACCGATCGCTCCCACCCGGAACGGCCATCTGCGTCGGATGTGGATACAACCTCGAAGCAGGCTCGAAAATCGAAGGCTTCGAGGTGGAAGTCAAAGAGTTTGGCAACAAACGACTCGTGGAAGCCGCCGAGATGATGGCCCGAGAAGTCGAAACCGAAAATCGACTTCTCAAAGCAGGGATGCCTTGGTGGACCATGGCTGCAATCATCCTGGCAGTGATGTTTATGATGACGGCCATCCTTTTGAAAATGGACGTAAAAACCTCTGGTAATGTGTCGAGCGTTCCGATGATCGCCAAACTCCAATCGGCCAATTATTTACCCGTGATCGCCTTCTCGGTAGGCGGAGGTGCTTGCCTGATCGCCCTATTTGCCTTATTTGCAATCCAAGCAACCGCTTACAAAGAGTCGATCAAAGAAGGCCTGCTTTGCTCCCTTACGATCCTCTACTCGTTCTACTACATGTTTTCCAGGCTCAAGTCCCGGAGGCTCGGCAATACGGTGATGATCTTTTGGATTTCTGCGATCGTCGCGGGAATTTGCCTGGGATACTCCCTTCCAAAAATCTAAAAAACCCACAAAAAACCTTAGCCCCTAAGCTACAATATCAATTGATCGGATCAGGGGCTTGGTTTACCCTTAACGCCTCACTTAAGCGTTTATTTGATCCGTTCCCTTTTGTTCCAAATTGTTCCAAATAAGTAAGGATGTTCGATGGCCACCTATCGGCGTATCAATGTGATGGACAATGGCGGCGTTCACGTAGTCCATTTCGTAGATAAAAAAATTGTGGACTCGGCAACGATCGAGCAACTCGGTGATGAACTCACCGGCTTGGTGATCAACGAGAAAAAGAACATGCTCCTGCTGAACTTCGACTCCGTAGAGTTCATGTCTAGCGCGGCTCTGAACAAGCTCATTTCGCTCAACAAGAAAGTCAAAGACGCAGCCGGACAACTCAAACTCTGTTGCCTGAGGCCCGAAATCGGAGAAGTCTTCAAAATCACTCGCCTAGATCGTGTGTTCGATATCCGCAAAGACGAAGCCAGCGGCCTATCGGCTTTCAAACTCTAGCGATCTCCTACCGAGGACAGGTTGCTGATGAACAGCCGACCACCGATGTGGAAATGCGATAAGACCATTCCGAGCGACCTCGACGCCGGGCATGCATCGATCGATGAACTGATGAGTGCCCTGGAGTCTGCCGGCTGGGAAGGTCGCGATGTATTCCACATCCAAATGGCAATAGAAGAAGCGGTCGTCAATGCCATCGAACATGGCAACAAACGGGATGCTTCGAAAATAGTCCATGTGATCTACATCGTCGACGCTGAGTCTGCGGAAATGACCATCACCGACCAAGGCCAAGGCTTCGATCACCGAAACGTTGCAGATCCCACCGAAGAGGAACGCTTGGACCAACCTCGCGGCAGAGGCGTGCTTCTGATCCGCGAGCTCATGAGCGAAGCCAGATACAACGAAAAAGGCAATAGCGTCTGGATGCGCAAAGTTCGTTCGAAAGACGAACCCGAAGCGAGCTAATTGTCTATCTCCGATCGATCCGCCTTGGCCCGCGTTCCCAAGGCCTGCCAGACCTGCACATCGATGTTGTTGCTCATCGACTGCACACTCCCATCCATCAAACACGAGTTTACCAACCCGCCATGGTGGCTACGCGAAGTCAACACCGCATAGGATGGTCGCGTCGTGCTTTGCCCTTCGGCCTGCGAGTTGTAATCGATGTTGTACCGAACCCCATTAAAGACATACGGCACAACCGTATTGGGCCCCAAAGTCACCGTAAATCCACTGTGATGCGCATGACCGTTGGTCCACTCACAATGACCCGTCCCGGTACCATCGGGAAAAATCCGATCCTTGCGACCCGAATCGGCAATCGCTGCAACCTCAGCGACCGTCGTGGGCATGGCAGTCGTCGGCGGACCTGCATTGCGTGTATAAGCCTGCCAGGCATGCACTTCGCTCGACCACAATGTTCGACTCAGTCCATCAGTGACCGAAGCTAATTTAAGCGTTGAATTCGCATGGGTAACACCATCTCCACCCGTGTTGCTCACAGGGTCATAGACAAACCAAGTTCCGAGATTAAACCCATAGGTCGTCGGATAGAGAAACATCGCCGCGGTACTTCCCGTCGCTGCGGTGTCACGCGGGATATCTCCGCGTGGATCCGACGGGCAGACATAAGTCGGCACTCGGTAATAATTCAGTATCGGATAGTTGCTCCAGTTGACGCTCAGATTGACCTGATTGGCCAGATTGTTCTGCTCCAAGTAGGGGAAGAGTCGTCCATGAATACTCCACGATGCATTCGTCGAGATTGAGGGGATGATGCAGGCACTCGGAGGAATCCGCTTGGTAGCAGCCTCGTAGTTCATCATCGCCAAGCCGATTTGCTTAAGGTTATTCGAGCAAGACATGCGTCGGGCGGCCTCCCGGGCCGCCTGAACCGCCGGCAAGAGCAGTCCGACAAGCACCCCGATGATCGCAATGACCACCAACAATTCCACCAATGTAAAACCAGAACGCTTTGCTCGGATAATCATTGATCAAGTGACCTAAATCCAGGGATCGGTAAACGCAAGGGCGCAAACTGCGTCGGAACGCTCGGAACATCGGCCAAGTCTGATCGATAAACTACCCAGAACAACCCTTCGGACAAAACTTGACAAAACTGCCGTACCGAAGGCCGGGTTTTTGTCCACCATTAGTCTTCGCCCGGGTCGAGAAGATCCCCTTCGTGAAGCAAGCGAAAACCTCGTTGGGCCAAGGTATCCAAGGCAGCTTCTGGATTGTCTACCGAGATCGCAATCGCCGAACCACCGGAACTGCGACCCAGGAGAGGATAAGCTCGTACGATGTTGATCTCGGCCTGGAGCAACGCAAGACAGATCTCTTGGAAGGGCTGACCAGACTCGGGCAATTCCACTCCAATGCAGTCGCTCTCAAAGACCGACAATCCAGCTCGTTCAAACGTTTCTCTGCCTGTCTCAGGGTTTCGCAATAGAAATCGAACCAGCGCGCAGTCCGAAGAATCGTTGATGGAAAAGCCCAAGATACGATTTCCCGAGATCTCAAGCCGTCGAACCACATCGAGCAACTGCCCAACACGATTTTCCAAGAAGACAGTAAACTGCCTGAGGGTCGGATAGTCGCGCCCCCGCATCGTTTGATAAGTCGGTCCCGAACCCTCTGAACTGCTCATTCAGTTCCCTTTCTTGGTGTGCTTGAATCCTGCGCCTGTCCAAAAAGCATATAACAACCATCGGCAATTGTCACGAACTTCGTCGAGGATCCCGATTTCCTCGATTAAAAATCAGTCCTCAGAGGGGAACTTAGCCTTGCCAAAGCCGGATTGGATCAAATTTTTCAATGGGTTTATCAATCACCCTTCGGCCGTTGGTGCCATTGCACCGAGTTCGAGATATCTGGCCGCTGAAATGCTCGACCGAATCGATTGGAAAACTTGCACGGCTATCGCCGAAATCGGACCCGGAACGGGACCTTTTACCCAAGCCATCTTGGATCGATGCAACCATAGCACCCGATTCTTTGCCGTCGAGATCAACCCTGAGTTTGTAACCCATCTGAAACAACGATTCCCGATGGCCGATATCGTTCAAGCCGACGCATCGGAACTCAAAGCACTGTGCGACCATCGACAAATCTCGCAACTCGATGCACTTGTCAGCGGCTTGCCTTGGGCTGTCTTCCCTGAGGATCTCCAAAGAAGAATTCTTGGGGCGATTCTCGATTCCCTCGCGCCCGAGGGCAAGTTCTCGACGTTCGCTTATTTGCACGGATTACCGCTGGCGGCAGGTCGGAGATTTCGAAGTTTGCTTAAAGAGAATTTTCGCTCGGTTGAAACCAGCCCCATTTTGTGGTGGAACTTGCCACCTGCGATCGTCTACCACTGCCAAAAATAGCTTGCCTGGGTTTAGTTAATCGACCTTTCGTTCCAGATGGTGCTCTTTTGCGATGGATTCATAGTAAGCTGGACGTCGATCGGCCCATCGATCGATGACGTGCTCTTTGGGAACCCGCACGAGTCTTTTATTTCTAGCCTTATTGCAATCGATCGTCGCGCGGAGGACTTGCTCGCTTTCATGAGGAGCATCTGCGATGGGATTCCCGTTAGGGTCGCAAATGCGACTATTTCCAATGAATCGAAATCCTCGTTCGGTCCCTACCCGATTGACGCTCATGAAGTAGACGTTGTTCTCAAGGGCCCTTGCATTTGGAAGATACTTGGCAAAGGTGTCTGCACCTGGGGGCCAATTTGTCGGTAAGACCAGCAGATCGGCTCCATCGAGCGCCAAACAGCGCGAGGATTCGGGAAAAGAGCCGTCGTAGCAAATGTGCATACCGACTCGCATCTGATCGGCATTCGCTGCGCGGTAGAGATTCTCACCCTGTGTGGTGAATCGATCGACCCCCAAGAAAGGGAGGTGGACTTTTCGATAAGTCGCAACCACACCGGTTGGACCAACAAGCACGCAACTGTTGTAAATTGAATCGTTGGGACCAAGCTCCAGCAACCCAAAGACCACATGCATGTTCTTGGACTTGCAAGCCTCGGTGATCGCGTCTGTCGCCGGCCCAGGGATCGACTGAGCATGAGGACGAGCTTCATCTAAACTCGCAAAACAGTACCCGCTGAGCATGCACTCAGGAAAGACTACCAAATCGGCCTTGTGCACTTCCTGATGCTCAAGCCACTGGAGCATCCGCTCTAGATTGGCCTTGGTGTCGGCAAAATCAACATGCGTTTGAATCCCACAAATGGTCTTCAATAAGCTGGTTTGGTTTGAATTTGATGGAGTGCTCATGGGCGAATAATCTAGCACCAAAACTACCGGATCGCAACGATAAGCTATACATCCGGCTTGAATCGATCCATTATGATGATCGGTTTGATAGAACCTACCAATTCATCACCCTCGTTCCGGCATTCCCCCAGCCCAATGATACCAACTCGATTCGGACTCAAACTCGACGTGGTGAGCCTCTTGCTTTTGACCATCGCTTGCCTTGCACCAACTTGCGTGGCTAAGCAAGATCAGCAACCGGCACCTCAACTGGATTCTGTTGCTTATGTTTCCGGCACAGAAGGTTACGCTTGCTATCGATGTCCGACGCTGGCCGTCAGTAACGCTGGCACCGTACTGGCTTTCTGTGAGGGACGCGTCCATGGGCACAAAGACGAAGACGATATGGATGTCGTGCTCAAACGATCCACCGATGGAGGGAGAACCTGGGGACCGTTGCAGGTACTTGCCAACGACGGCAAAAACCCGTGCAAGTGTCAGTGTCCGGTGGTGTTACCTTCGGGCCGAATCCTCCTGGTTTGGCTCTGGAACAAGTGGATTCCGTCGGAAAAAGATCGAACGACCCGAGAAGTCTACGTCATGCACTCCGATGACGATGGCGTGACTTGGTCTAAAGCTCGCAAGATCACCGATTCGGTCTATGAGTCGGATTGGCAGTGGTATGGTACCGGCCCTTGCCACGGGATCGTCATGCGGAGCGATCCTTACAAGGGGCGAATCGTGGTTCCTGCACGGCACAACACCAAGAAAGCTCACATGGTCTCTCATGTGATCTATTCCGATGATGGTGGTGATACTTGGCAACGAGGTGGTAGTGTTCCCCGGCAGCAGACGACCGAATGCACCGTGGTTGAGTTGAGCAATGGCGACTTGATGCTCAATAGCCGTAACCAAAACGACCGGGAGAACCATCGTGTTGTCTCGATCAGTAAGGATGGTGGCCAGACGTTCACGGAAACTTGGCTCGAGTCCCAGCTTGTCGAGCCCCGTGGTTGCCAAGCCAGCCTGCTATTCCATTCTTTGAATACGAAAACCCAAAAAGGAAACATCCTATTTTCCAACCCTGCTAATGCTGAGTACCGATCCGATGGCACACTCAAGCTCAGTCAGGACGACGGTCGGACTTGGACCAATTCCTTCCGCTATGCCAAGCAACCGGCTCCCAACTTTACTGGGTACTCAGATATTGCTCTTATGCCAGACCAGAGCATTGGCATCTTGCATGAACGTGGCAGTCTCGAAGAGGCCAGCAAGAAATCCGATCGCTATGACGAAATCGGTTTTACAGTCGTTGGCTTTGACCAAATAAAGGAGCTAAAGTAGTTGGCGGACGCTATCCCTTCGGTGGCATCAAATCTTTGCAACCCTAAGCGGCTTGATCAAATCCAAGGAATAGATCGCGCTCGGAAGGACTTCGCACTCGGCCCAGCAACCTGGACATTTCCTGATCCATTCCCGCTGGGCAATGGCATTCGCCGATTTCCATATTTCATCAAAAGGTGCCTTGCGAAGATTCCCTACAATGTTGCTATTGAATTGGCACGTAGGGACATCGCCGTTTGGAAAGATTCGCAGGTGCGAATTGAGAGCCACGCATGCAGGGTTGGTAAAAGTAGTCGAATTTGGATCACCGAGCAATCGTTGTTGGATCCCTTTGAGGTAATAGGACTTCGCGAGCCTGGCCCACCATGGCAACTCCTTGATATCCGACTCGACGCTTTCGAATAATTTCTTCAAATTGGATTCTTCAATTTTTCCAAAGCTCATGAACTGGCCCGCTTGCTTTGGGGCCAAATCCTGGTTCCGTTCAATCGAGTATGTTGCGCTAGAGTCATAGGCCATAACCATTTGGTGACGCACACCCAGAGGCTTGAGTTTCTCCTTGAGCAACTCGTAGTGCTCGATCCCTTCCTCATCGACGATGGTCTGATTGACTGCGAGATCCAGATTCATTTTATCTTTGATTTTCGCAAGCTCTTCAACCGTTTTCATCGCTGATTGAAAGGCGATACTGCTACCACGGATATGGTTGTGCTTGTCCTTAAGACCATCGAGACTCACCATCATCTGGAGTGGGATTTGACGTGGCCTTTTGGTGCAAAGTTCGACGATGCGCTCGGTCAGAAAACCGTTGGTTGTGATGTGGATCCCGAGCGGTTTGAGATATCGAATTGCCAATTGGGTGATCTCAAGCAGATCTTGCCGAACAAAGGGTTCACCGCCAGTGAGTCTAACACCATCCATGCGAGGCAACTGCTTGAAGATTGTTTCGATTTCCTCAATCTTCAGGTCGTTATGGCCTTGGAGTTTCCATGAGTCACACATAATGCAACGGGCATTGCATCGAAAGGTGACGGTGTAGGTAAGCAACCTCGGGAGGACTTTTTTACCCCGACGAAGTTGGTAGGAATCGAAAAAGAATCCCGGGATCCGACGCAAGGTAGCTAATAACATATTTCACGCCACGTTCTGAAAGGTATTGTCTTGCGAATCTGCATCCTGCTGTATTGCTGGAAGGTGCCTTTCGATAAAGGCTTTTGCCTCTTCGTTTCCCGACCATTTCATACCATCGATACGATGTCGAAGGAGTGGTAATGAAAGCAGGAATTGGGAAAGAACATGAGGAGTGATCTGATCGAAAGGAACCGACCACCCACCTTGGGATTGCGAAACGAGCCAACCGTTTACGCACTGCTCGAAATTTCCTCGCTCGGGGATGGCCAGCACAGGTTTGCCAAGATAGAAAGCTTCGCCCACGAGTTGATTGCCTGCCGTAGTGATAAGGGCTTCGCAGGAGGCCAAGTATCGGATGAATTTTTCGTTTTGGATCCCGAAGTACTCGATGTTCTGCAACACCGGAGGAAAGCATTTTCCGAAAACATAGACTGGCTTTTGAATTTTCGAAAGGGCGTCCCAAAATCGATCGGGCGCTTCTCCTCGAACATACACCAATAGATGTCCAGCATTCGTAGCCCGTGATTTTATCGTTTGGATTTTTCGCCGAACGAGAACTCCGATTCGCTCGACTTGTTCGCACCCGTTACGAGCGGGTAAATGGGCGAAAGAACTCACCGCCTCACCGATTTGACCGCGATAGAACAACCCAATAGAACATCGCAGAAAACGGCTTTGCCACCTGGTCAGCGCCGGCAAAGATCCAAAGTCGCTTACGCTCAAAAAATGCTGGTGATCAAGGCTCAGCCAGGGTACTTGAAGTCGCGTCGCGGCTCTTGGTAAGAGCGGTTCAAAATCGGTAATTGCTAAATCGGGCTGCTCACGCAATAACACTCGCTCGATGGCTCGCACGGAACTGCGGAGATTCCAAAGAAAGGGCACCGATCCAAAAACGGATCGGACATAGGAGAGTTTTCCGCCATGGTACTTAAATTTCAACCCTGGAATCGGAGATACTTTCACATTCGGATGGTCATTGTATTCGCCCCGAAAATGTGCATAAGCATCCTCCGATGCCAGAAGGATAAAGCGATGCCTTGGGATGAGCATTTCGACGATCGCCTGAACCCGCGTTGCATGACCGCGTCCTTCTCCGTTGACACTGTAAACAATCGTTGCCATAGAGCTACCTTGTTAACGTTCGAGCAAATAACTTGGACTACCGATTGACCGTCTATCTCATGAGCATGATCTGGCCTGATTCTGTTTCCGCGACATAGCTACGATGCTCCAGCCAATCACCGCAGTTTAGATAAGCCACCGAACCGACAGTACTCGATTCCGGCACATGGATATGGCCGCAAATCACACCATCGCAATCTTGCGATCGCGCTAACTCAATCATCAAATCTCGAAAGGCTCTTGCATGATCTGCCAAGAGGGGATCTTGATTCTTGCGATTCTGCAATGCTCTTACCCAACGGAAACGGCTGGAAGTATCCAAGAGTTTTAAATAAAGTGGATAGAGAGTCTCTGCAAGTCGCTGTTTCCAACCGCAAGCTCTCTGCGCGAAATAATCGTAGATATCCCCGTGAACGATCAAATAGGTGCGGCCATCACTGGCTGTGTACCGGTCGTGAGGCTTAATGCGAACTTCCGGCAAAGCGCTGCAAAGCCAATCCGAATGCTGTCCACCCCGGTAGGTTGCTGGATCGTGATTCCCAGACAACCAATGGATAACGGTGCCACGCTGTGACAAAGCGAGCAATTCATCTAAGAATCGCTGTGTAGAGACTCTCCTTGTTCCGGTGGGCCTATACATCCACTCCAGAACATCACCAACAAGGTACAGATTTCGCGTTCGAAGGTTTCTCAGAAACCTCTGTAAATGGAGCTCGGAAACCTTGTCCCAGCCCACGTGTAGATCGCTGATAAAGACTGCGCGAAAGTCGTTGAATGCTTCGACGGCCATCAGAATCCTCCGTGATTCGACCACTTACGAAACCCGACCGATGCCTTCTACGATATCAGTTCATCGGTGGTCAGTTATGTATCAAACGGTGAATAATCAAAGAATGAAACATGATGAAAAGATGAACCGGTGCATCCAAAAGCATGCTTCAAGTACATCTGCGAAAACTACCCGTCAATTTCAATCTTCATATTAAGATCACCATTGGCTGGGATCGTCACTTTGATCTTCGGATCCTTGGGATTGCCATACTTGCCTCCCAGGCGATCGGCTCCTCCTGAGGAGCCTTCACCGCTCAGTGAAAGCCCCGAATTGCCCTTGTTTTCTCCGGGCCAAACAACGGTGACCCCATATTCTCCCGGAACCGCCCCATCATCCATCGTAAAGGTCCTGACGACAAACTCCCCAGAATCTTCGGCAGTTGCGACCGGTTTAGGATCATTCAACCGCGACTTTTCCAACGGATGAAAGACGATCAACGCCTTGCCGCAAGGTTGCCCCTGCTTGGTCTTGATCATCCCTTTGACCGCTGCAGTTTTTGGGTTCCCTTTCGAGCATCCAGAAATCATCGCCACAAGCAGGATCAAAACGAAACTTCCGAACTGCAAATTGGTTATCTTATGCACCGTCATGCCCATTACAAATGATGGTTGATTTTCTTCCGATTACTCATCCGTGGCCGATGGCGAGACCTCAGCCGCCGTCAAGCCATTGCCTCGAGCGGTCAAGAGAGCGGCGTAGACTTGCGGAGAGATATTCGCACTGGTGAATTGAACGCTACCATCAGCCATTGCATGCATCGCTCCACTCCCATGGAACGAATAAGTTTCGTTGTCATTGTGGCAATTGATCACGCAATTACCGGGCGAGGTTCTTGTGCCACTGACGGCACCGTCAAGACCATAGTCGTTCTCATGGTGCCCCCATCCGCCATCATTGAGTTTGCGGGTCGGATCGAGCTTGCCCATGATCCAAAAGTCAGGACGACCAGCATCCTCGCACAAAAGAATCGTGCGGCTCGTGCCGTCGGTAATGTCAGCGATACGAAACGCCTTACGCTGGGCCTGACCCAAAACGGGTACAGCACCCGCCCCCTTTACCTCCGGAGCTAGTGCACCAAAGAGATCGTTTTGGGTTGTTCCCGATGGGTACCCAAAGAAAGTAATACTTCCAGGATTGATCGAGCTACAAGTGGCATAATCGGTGACCGCAAGGTTTTGATACGGAAAGGGTACTCCAAAACTGAAGGTTCCTGAGACCGTTCTTGACGATCCGCCAGGCGAAGATGGGCAGATGAAAGCCGGAAGTGCGTTTCGCAAAACCGATTGGTTGTCCGGTGTTCCAGGCACAATCGCAGGCGATGAGAACCAAGGAAACTTTAAACTGTACTGCGAGTACAGAGATCCCTGCTCCATGTAAGGCAGGAAAAATACGCTCCAAGCGTGAACTGCTGCCGGATAGGGTGAACCCGGTTGACCAGCCCCACCAGGAGGAAGTCCGATATCCACAAAAAGACTCGGTGGAAATCGCTTCGTGGCACTCTCATGATTGTGCGCGGCTAGTCCGAGTTGCCGCATGTTATTGCTGCAAGCCATTCTTCGAGCCGCTTCCCTAGCAGCCTGGACGGCAGGTAAGAGCAAACCAACGAGTATCCCTATGATCGCAATGACCACCAACAACTCCACCAAGGTGAACGCATTGCGATTGTTTCGAAATCCCTTGAGCATCACTGACTCCCTAAAAAACAAACTGATAACAACACCTCTCTCAGTTTGCAGATAAAAGTGAGCTTTCAATGAAGCTCAGCTAGGTACTTTGGTGAAGTTCGGCGAGAAATGCACTCCCGACTCGTGCTCGTCATCGAAATGCATGAATCGACTCAATTCGATCGCTTATCAACTACATCCCAATGCGCGTCAAAAATAAGTACCAAAAGCACCCGTGGCACAAGCGTTGGCATCCCTTGAGACCTGAGATCTAGAAGCAATTTCTAGCCGAATCGACCCGTGACGTAATCCTCGGTTTCGCTGAGTGTCGGCCTGGTGAATATCGTCGAAGTCTCAGCCATCTCTACCAAACGACCTAAATACATAAAGGCCGTGTGATCGCTGATACGAGAAGCCTGCTGCATGTTGTGCGTGACAATCAAGATCGAATACTCTCCTCGCAATCGATCGATCAAATCCTCGATCTTGCCCGTGGCGATCGGATCAAGCGCCGAACATGGCTCATCCAAAAGCAATACCTCAGGATCGCTGGCAATCGCTCGAGCGATACACAGCCGCTGCTGCTGACCTCCCGAAAGACTCAATCCCGACTCGTGCAACCGATCTTTGACCTCATCCCACAAGGCCGCACCCCTGAGCGATTGCTCGCAGACCTGATTTAAGAGAGTCTTGTCCCGCTGGCCATCGATCCGAAGTGGATAGACGACGTTCTCAAAGATACTCATCGGGAATGGATTGGGCTTTTGGAATACCATCCCCATCCGCTTACGAAGCTCGATCACATCGACCGAAGGTGCAAAGATCGAGTCGCCATTGAGTAGCATATCCCCTTCGATCCGAACCGATTCAACCAAATCATTCATCCGGTTGACACTCCGCAGCAACGTCGACTTGCCACAACCACTAGGGCCTACCAACGCCGTAACAAGCCCTTTGACGATCGGCATGCTGATGTTGTACAAAGCTTGTTTGCGTCCATAGAACAAAGAAAAGTCCTTGATCGCAACGACAGGCTCCCGCGAAAGAACCTCGGGGTGAATCACCGACTCGAATGTTTGTCCATCAGCGATTGCTTTGAGTCTATTCATGGAAAAACTTTCTAGAACTGGCTCGTTTCAAACCGCTTACGCAACCTCGCCCTGAGCCAAATCGCTGTTTGGTTCAGCAGCGTCACGATCGCTAAGAGCAGCAGTGTGGCGGTAAAAACCATGGGCTTGGCCGCCTCGCTATTTTGACTCTGAAAACCCAAGGAGTATATCTGAAATCCCAAATGCATAAACGATCTAGATCCATGAAGAAATGGAAACTCTCCATCGAGTGGAAGCTCCGTCGCAAGGGGAATCGCACCGACGAGCATCATCGGCGCGACCTCCCCTGCCCCCCTGGCCATCGCCAAAATAAACCCAGTAATAATCCCAGGTCTTGCATAAGGTAGCACGATGCGATGGATCGTCTGCCACTTGCCCGCACCACAAGCATACGAACCTTCTCGAAGCGAATTTGGAACCGCAGAAAGCGCCTCCTCCGTCGCGACAATCACCACAGGCAACGTCAGCAAAGCCAACGTCAGAGCTGCCCAAAGCAAACACCCCTTACCAAATGTTGGATTGGGTAATTGAGCCTGATAGAAGCCCTCGAAATGGGGCGATCTGATCAGTAGCCATACAATCCCCGCAAGGGTCGCAAGCCACAGCAAGCCACCAGCCCATCGAAGTGTCGCTCGAAAAGGTGAACGCCTCGCTTCTGCTTGACCAGATAACACCGATACAGCGAACGATGCTAATCCCAGGATAGCCAACCCAGCGAGGGCTGAAAACCACACAGGACTTGGCCACGGCGTAAAACCTGCCTTCCTGGGCCCACCATCGATGTACCCTCCGACGATGTAGCAAAAAAAGGAGAGGCCAAACACGCCATAGACGATGCTCGGTACGCCCGCGAGATTATTGATGCTGATTCGAATCACACTCAAAAGCCAACCACTTTTTGCGTACTCGCGCATGTAAAGCGCCGCAAGCACTCCAAAAGGTATGACCGCCATGGACATGATGATCGTCATGACCACGGTCCCCCATATCGCCGGGAAGAAGCCCCCTTCCATGCCCGCTTCTCGCGGATCACCCGAGAGAAACTCCCACCAGCGGCTTGCATAGATTCCAAGCCGCTCGAAGAAGCCCAACTTGTTTGGCGGAAAGAACCGAACAACGTCGGCCAGCAGGATCGAATGCTCCTGCAAAGCAGACACCGAAGCACTGTTGTCTGCCAATCGGCGTATCGAGAGTCGACGCACAGGTTCGTTTTGGCGTTGGACCTTGCACAGCAAGTGCCCTTTTCCAACTTGCTTCACAGAGATCTGCTGCTCGGAAATCTGCTGCTCGGAAATTCCGGCCCCATTGTCATCGGACTCGATGCCAAGCAGCGTGGCAAAGCCAGGAACATCCTTGAGCTTGCCTGCCGATAGCTCCGACCAGTCGGCATCAAGTTTACCTAGCTCTTGGCCAATCGGGAGTTCAAAAACAATACTCCGTTCGGATCGCTTTGCCTCCAGCTCAGCGATCTGCTCATTGATTTGTATCATCGCCTCGTCGGCTCGGCGATTGCGCTCGGCAAGACGTTCAATGGCTCGCTTGGCAAGCTCGCTCAACCCTTCGACCGATCCTGTTTCGACGGCATTTTGCAAGTCGACCTTCTCGGCCAACTCGACGCGTCGAACACCCAAGCGAGCTTGGGCTATCTGATGATCTGTCCGCTTGAGTTGATCCTTTGCGACCGCTAACTGCCGATCGATCTTGGATGTCTCTTGCAAACCTAATGCAACATGCTTTGCAAATTCCTCGGGTGCGGATTTCGTCCATGACAAATCCTTTGGGAAGCCGTAGAGATTCCCCCACTCCTTGCGTTCGACTAGCCAAAGATCCGGATCGGTCCACGGTGTTTCGTCCGAGAGTTCTAGGCTTGAGACATAAGCAAAATGGCGGCTTGAGATATCGTAGTTGCCGGTACGCAAATAGAGTTTGTCTTGTCCATCGATACTTTGTTTCGAGTAAAGCTCACCGCCGAGAATACTTCCATCGTTTCTGCTGTAGATCGAGTAGCTCCTGGGCCAGAGCGTCCACAAGCCTTGCCACAGCACAAATGCAAGCAGCGAGAGAATCATCAAACAAGCGATCGCAAACATCCCACCAGAGAGCCAAACCATCGGTTCTCCTTGAGCCGCGATTCGAGCTTGTGCATTTCGTTTCGAGCCGGTACGGATCATAGCTGATAGGCCCTCTTGCGAAAGCGCATCCGAACCCACTCGGCCAGTGTGTTTGCCACTAGCGTAAAGAGAAACAGCAATAGGGCTGCTAAAAACAGTGTGTGGTAGTGAGTCGACCCCCGAGCCGCTTCGGGTAACTCCGTAGCAAGCGTCGCGGACAATGTCCTGTAGCCATTGAAAGGGTTCCAATCGATCAAGGGTGTGTTTCCGGCTGCCATGAGTACAACCATCGTCTCACCTATGGCCCGACCAAAACCAATCATCAGTGCGCTAAAGAGTCCGCTCATGGCCGTTGGCACCACCACCCGAATAGTCGTCTGCCAAACCGTTGCACCACAGCCTAGCGACGCGCTGCGTAGATGCTGAGGCACCGACTGCAACGCATCGTCTGCCAATGTATAAATCAAGGGGATGATGGCAAAGCCTAAAATCCCTCCTACCAATAAAGCATTGCGCTCCTGATACGCACCCAAGAGCCCTCGGCGAGAATCCAATTCAAGTCCGCTTAGCAACCAAGCGATGGCACATGAAAGGAATAACACACAGACACAAGCCACGCAAAAGAGGATCGTCAGCCATAGAGCACGCCCCTGCAATCCTAGACGCTCAGAAAGCCCATCGAGGGATGCCGACAAAGGGCTTGAAAAGAGCCATAGAACCACCAAAATCGAGGGTAAGATCATCAGCAGAAACCAACCGGGCCAACTGGACATCTCAGGTGCACTGAGCCACGTTTGCATGGTCGAACCGAATATCCAACGCTCGATAGAACCGGACACTAAACCCGATAAAAGTATCGCCGCAGGTGGAATCAGAAACAACAGCGGCAGTCGATATTTGCGCAACGGGATCGATCGCTCGCTGGGTATCAAAATCCATAGATGGGCCGCGAATAGAAAAAGAAACACAGTCAACGCTACCGAACACAATATCCAAAACAACGAATCTCTCATGATCGGTGCCAAAACCATGGCACCGATGAAACCCAAAACCACACTCGGCACACTTGCCATGAGCTCAATCAAGGGCTTGAATCGTCCTCGCCAAGATGGGCTGAGAAACTCGCTTCCAAAGATCGCTGCAAGGATCGCAATCGGTGCTGCAATCAACATCGAATAAAAGGTGGCTTTGAGGGTTCCAAACACCAGTGGTATCAAACTGAATTTCGGCTCCCCTTCGCTACTGCCGGTGCTGCTTTGCCAAACATAATTCGGCTGCTGATAACCCTCGTACCAAATGGGTTTGAAAAAACTCTCAAAAGAAGCTTCGGGATACTCGCTATCGAGCTCCAAACGACGCACTCCTGATTCACCGCATAGAAGCAACTCTCGGCCCGACTTGGAGAATCGCAACTGCTCGTCCGGCTTTAACTCGGCAGAATCGAGTTTGGCTATCAAACGTTCGGATGTCACATGCAAGATACTCAGCCCCCCGACCATGTCGGCAACGGCTACCAATCTCTGCGTCGGACTTGAGGCAATCGAACGTATCGAAGCGTTCGAACAGGAAAGCTTATGGATGGTTCGCAACTCCCTTCCTGTCTCGCTGGTCGTTAAGGCCACGGCCTCTATCTGACCACTTTGATTGCCCAACAAAAAAGTAGAGCGACCGAGCAATGGCTCACTGGCAGACAGTGCGCTCAATTGAGCGGTGAGCGTTTTGTAGCTTTCTTCCCGTTTGAGCGTCCCATTCTCGTCAGAAGTCCAACGGCTGATCCGGCCGGTTTGATCCACACTCTGGATTGAATCCCACAAACCGCTGATCATCATTCCTCGAATGGATGATTGTGCGTCGAGTTTGGTTTTCCAAATCTGAACGTTCTGCTTGGGCTTCGACCCAAGCCCCCCGCTTTGACGCTCGAACTGTCCCATCGCAAGCTCGTCCGCAGCCGAACTTGACCAAGCTCCCCTTTGCGAAGAAGCCATCAGCGATCCATCGGACTTATAGACCCAATCGATATTCTCGACCGCACTGCTATGCACGGGAATAGGCTCGATGTACTGTGCTCCGGTAAAGGTCACCTTGCGGATCAGCCCCTCGGAGGTTGCTCGATAGACGGTCTGATCTTGCAAGACCGGTAAACCACCCTTGGCATCGATCGCCTCGGCGAGCTCCCTATCAAGTTCTGACTTGGAAGCAAAACTTACATCAACGGTACAAAGGACGACCCGAATCGAACCATCTTCTAAGCCCAAGAGAACCGAAGACTGTTGATCGTCGACCCTGGCCACGGTCGCTCGAACCGTCTTACTGTTCTGATCCACTTTCGAAGGAGTCGCTCTCTGGAGATGCTCTCCGGTTGCAAGGCTGTAGACATCCAAGCTTTGGTCAGGTCGCACCAACCATACCAATTCGGAATACTCATCGGATCCAAAAGCCAGGATGGACCCTTCGGTGCTGCTAATGGGATTCTTGATCGATATGTCAGAAGCAAGCTGGATTTGGCTTTTACGAAACAGCGGCAATACATTCGCAAGGAGAACTAGAACGACCAACAGTACGACGATGATCGTTCCGATCCCACCGACCGTGATCACCGCGCGTGCGATACGGTCGGCCCAATAGACCCTAGCGCGCGAAGTCCGATCGCGCCGATAGACGCTCCGATTGGCGGTGGATTGTTCTTGACTCGATTCGGTACTGATGATGCCCGCCTGCGGTGCGCGAAAAAAAGATCTTATGGATCGATGCCGAGGCTCTTCAATACCTTGGCGGCCGTCGGGCCATCGACCGGAAACGAACCTTCCTTAACGACCAACTCTTGACCCTCTTTGCTGAATATAAACTTGATGAACTCGCGACGCACCGGATCGAGCTTCGTGCCCGGTTTGTGATTGATCGCCAAATAAAGGTATCGGGCCAGTGGATAGTCCCCGCTGTAGGCGTTCTCGGAGGTTGGCGGAAAGGCTTTTTCACCTGGTTTTGAAGCCAAAGCCAGTGTTTTTACCGAGGCGGTTTTAAAACCTACACCGCTGTAGCCCATCGCGAATTTGTTCTCTCCAACTGACTGAATCACCGCTGTCGAACCAGGCTGCTCGTTGACCAAGTCCCGGTAGTCGCCGTTTCCAAGGACTTTCTCCTTGAAAAACCCATAGGTTCCAGATGCTGCGTTTCGTCCAAACATCGCGATGTTTGCAGACTCGTAGTCGCCCGAAAGCCCTAAATCTCCCCACTTGTCAATCGAATTGCCACCGAGTTTTCGAGTGCTCGAAAAAATCGAATCCAGTTGTTGCAAAGATATCTCCGAAAGCGGATTGTCGCGATGAACATAAATCGCAAGCAGATCGATCGCCGTCGGGATCATCGTCGGCTTGTACCCAAACTTCTTCTCAAAGTCCGCAATTTCATTACTCTTCGCATCCCGACTCATCGGCCCAAAACTCGATGCACCCTCGATCAACGCCGGCATGGCCTTCGAAGAACCTTGCCCTTCGACCTCAGTGCGCACTCCCTTGTAATACGTCTTGAACTTCTCGGTCCAAAGCAACATCAGCGGATTCATCGAATCAGAGCCGACGCTCTTGAGTTGTCCGGACACCCCAGGAACCACTCGGTAAGGCTTCAGGGAGGAGTCAACAGCAAGTTGAGCCTGGGCCCCATAAGCCATCGACAAGAGTGCAAGCAGGCAGAGCAAGCCTCTGCGATAAACCATTTTTCGCGGATGAATCAAAGTAGTTCCTAAATTCTCTTGCATGGAAATCCTCCTAGGAATCAGCTATCCTCTAGCCTGCGTAAGTTCCAGAATCGTCGCTGCAGATTTTCATGCAAGCCCTGCAAGTGGAACAGTCGACCAATATGAAGATTCTGCAAAGAATTGATGAACGAAAAAGAAATGAAATCCTCGATAACCTACTCAGCAGTCCCAGAAGCTCTCGGCGGTCCCTTCGTTTTTTGGGGTTCGCTCCCAGAGAGTATGGGTTTGGCCGCTGAATTAGGCTTTGACGGAATCGAGATCTTCCCTCCCGGTCCGGAATTCTTCCACCAACAGGATCTCAAAGCTCTCTCGGCTCGCTTCGGGATCCAGGTTGCAGCCATTGGAACCGGAGCTGGCTGGGTCCGGCATAAACTCTCCCTAGCAGACAGCGATAACTCAGTTCGATCTGCGGCGATCGAGTTCCTCGAATCGATGCTCGAAGTAGCCACACAGCTAGGAGCTCCAATGATCCTCGGTTCCATGCAAGGACGCTCAGGTCCTGGGGTACCCAAACCCTTGGCAAAGCAGTATCTGCGAGAGGGACTCGAACGACTCGATTCGCGTGCTCGAAAGATAGGTGGCCAGATCCTCTATGAGCCCTTGAATCGATACGAGACCGACCAGTGCAATACTCTAGCCCAAGGCTCAGCGATGATCCGAGGCTTGTTTTGCACTAAATTGCTGGCAGATTGGTTCCACATGAACATCGAAGAAGCCGACATCGCTGAATCGATACGCAAGGCTGGCACGGCGATCGGACACGTACACTTTGCCGATAGCAACCGGCAAGCCATCGGCTTGGGGCATCTAACGGTCAGTCCACTGATCGAAGCTTTACGCTCGACCGGCTACAGCGGATATCTGAGTGCTGAAGTTTTCCCACTACCAACTTCCCAGCAAGCAGCCTTTGAAACAATTCGCTCTTTCGCAAAATACGCAAAACCAACTTAGTCGATTTTAAAACAATCAACGGACTTGGCCGTAACCGCCGCCACCGGGGGTCAAGATCCGAATCCGATCGCCCGGCTGGATTTGAAGTTGGCAAGAACCTTGCAATCGCTGTTGGTTGCCAAGCCGATCGATCCACCAGTTTTCACCCAGCAAACCAGCTAGCCCACCTTCGAGCCCATAAGGCCCTGAGCCTTGGCGGCGACTCGTGACCAGGGACACCTCAAGTGGCTCGAGTGCCATGATCTCTCGTTCCATTCCACAGCCCCCTCGATGGGAGCCATCTCCTCCACTTCTGCGTCGAACACCAAAGCGCATTACACGCACCGGATAGCGACTCTCTAGAACCTCGACATCCGTCAGCCGTGTGTTGGTCATATGGGAATGGACAGCGTCGGACCCGGGTCCGTATTGGCTTGCTCCCGTCCCGCCTCCGATCGTTTCGTAATAACCGAACCGATCGTTGCCAAACAAAAAGTTGTTCATGGTTCCTTGACTGGCTGCCGCTAGTCCAAGAGCTCCCCAGAGCACATCGACGATCCTCTGACTCGTTTCAACATTACCTCCTGCAACCGCAGGCCAATCCTCGACTCGTCCGGTTCCACGAGGATTAAGTATGCCTCGTGGGATGCTTAATTCGACGGCTCGCATCACCCCGGAGTTTAGCGGCATGGTGTCGGCTATCGCACATCGAATCGTATACATGACCGCAGCCGTAACGATCCCTGGATTGGCATTGAGGTTCCTTAAGCTCTCGGTGCCAGTACCCTCAAAATCGATCCGCAGTCGATCCCCAGCCTCCTTGGTAATTAGAACCGCAATGCGAGTCCCGTCATCCATCGCATCTTCGAATCGAAATTCAGACTTCGACAAACCCGCGATCCATCGCATCGTTTTGGCTCTGGCAACTTCCAAAATGGACTCAAGGATCGATTGCAATCGAACGGCTCCGAGCGACCGAGCCAACTCGACCATGGCCAGAGCCCCTCGTTGATTGGCCGCTTGTTGGGCGAGCAGATCCGCTAGGTTTTCTGGGACATTTCGCGACGGATACGGAGCACTCCTGAGCAACTGCTCGATTCGATCCAATCGATCGATCCCGGCCTGGGTCAAATGCATCGGTGGGATAATGACTCCCTCTTGGCCCAAGCATGTGGAAGTCGGTGCCATAGATCCGGGTGCTATTCCGCCGATCTCTGCATGATGAGCCCGAGAAGCGACAAAGAATGTCGGTCGTTGCGATCCCTCGATAGCAAAAACTGGCGTGACGACTGTCACATCCGGCAAATGCGAGCCACCTTGATAAGGATCGTTCGTGACAAAGCAATCGCCAGGACTCATCCTCTCGAATCGCTCGATCATCGCTTGTACTGTGCGCCCCATGGCTCCTAGATGAACCGGCACGTGGGGTGCGTTGGCGATCAGTTCCCCATGGGCATCGAACACCGCACAGCTAAAATCCCGCCGTTGCTTGACATTCACGCTCAGCGCGGTTTGCTCCAGCACGATTCCCATTTGCTCGGCAATCGCAGCAATCCGCTGCGCGATGACCTCTCTAAGAATGGGATCAAACGAATCGGCGACGGACTGGCTCGATGCACCTGCATCGGCAGTTTGCTCGATACGATGATTCGCTCGATCGATCCTAAGCGATCCATCGGACTCCACGGTTGCTTTCCAACCCAAATCGATGATCGTCGTCGAACCGCTGGATTGCACCAGCGCCGGTCCGGTGATCACTTGCCCGATCCGAATCGCTCGACGATCCAGACAAGGTGCATCGACTCGCTGGTTTCCAACCACCATCGAGATGAACCGCTGCTCAACGATGATCTCTTGGGGCATTGCCATCGGCTCGATGGTCGCTTCGGGCGAAGAGCCTTCTAGCCACAAGCAGGTAATCTCCAACGGATGCGAATCCCTCGAGACTCCAAACTTTTCCTGGTATCTTTTTTCAAACCTAGAGCCCCAATCCTCGGGGTGATCATCCCAGAGGATTCGCAGTGTCCCTTCAGTACCCAGGTAGCGAAGCTCGACCTCACCGAGAAAAGTCTGTTCCTCCAAAGCGATACCTTCGCCGGCCAACTCCAGACGGATTTGCTCGGTGAGCCTGCTGTGAATAAGATCCAATTGCCCTCGGTCGAGCTTATCCAAAGGCATGTAGAGCGGATGGGTCGCAGAGCGTTTGATTTGCGCAAGCCCCATTCCCAGGGCGCTGAGTAGACCGGCCTCGGGATGATCGATGATACGATCCATATCCAGGAGCTCGGCAATCTGACAAATGTGTTGGCCAGCAGCACCCCCGAAGCCTACGAGCACATGTTCGCGCGGATCGGCTCCTTGTTCGATACTGATGGCTCGGACAGCCGAGGCCATTTGCTCGTTGGCGATTTGACGCAAACCTGAAACAAGCTTGTCGGCATCCATGGACTCAAACAAAGGATTGCACTGAACTTGCTCGAGCAGTTCCATCAAGCGATCTTGGGCGGCCTGGGGTTGCAATGGTATCGGAAACGCTTGTGGATCGATTCGGCCTTGGAGCAAATTCAAATCGGTGATCGTAAGGGGGCCACCTCGGCCGTAACAAGCAGGCCCTGGATCCGAACCAGCGCTCTTGGGGCCTATGCGTAACTGGACTCCGTCAAACGTGCAGATGCTACCGCCACCGGAGGCAACCGTATGGATCGCGAGTGTCGGTACGGTCATTCGAATCCCCGCCTTGACCGTTTCGTGTTCGAGTTGCAATCGGCCATCGATGCGGCACACATCCGTCGAGGTGCCACCCATGTCCAGTCCGATGAGCTTCGGTGCACCGGATTGTTTGGCAATCGCCTGCAAAGCCACCGCGCCTCCAGCAGGTCCCGAAAGAACCAATTCCTTTCCGGAGGCTTGAGCAGCATCGATCAGCCCTCCGCTGCTGGTCATCACCCGCAACTTGCTCCCAGCAATCTGACAGATTTGCTGCTGCAACCCCGAGAGGTACTTGCGAACCACGGGAGTCAAATAAGCATCCACGAGTGCCGTTTCGCCCCTGGATACGGCTCGAATCACCGGTGCGACACGGGCAGAACTAAATACCCAAGGAAAACCCATATCCGTTGCAATCTGGGCTAAACGCAACTCATGCTGAGGATTCCTATACGAGTGGAGCAAACAGATCGCCAAGGATCTGATCCCACGGCCCCAGAGCGATCGCAACTCCTCTTGAGCTTGTTTCTCATCAAGTGCCATCAAGACATCGCCATTGGCGTCGATTCGTTCGACGATCCCAACCGAAAGAGTATAGAGATTGGGTCTTTTCTGGACATGGATTGCAAAGAGTTCAGGCCGCTCCTGGTACCCGATTTCGATCAGATCCTCGAACCCCTTGGTCGTAAGCAAAGCTGTCGGCTCACCGGATCGAGTCAGCAGAGCGTTCGTCGCGCGAGTAGTCCCCAAGCGAACATCGAGAACCGGGAGCGGATCCTCCAGGGGAACATCGAGCATCATTCGGGCAGCAAGCACGGGAGCTTCTATCCCTGGTATAAACTCGTAAGCCACGGCAGATTGGGCTTGCGAAAGTCCTT